>ODAI010941240.1_pt1 | contig 24272 bp, 17 predicted proteins | sample 1539321 | NCBI WGS metagenome assembly ODAI01 (sample SAMN02144231, study PRJEB22623) | gut metagenome | biome: sheep rumen | host: Ovis aries | place: New Zealand | reverse complement strand
TTTTCATAAATAAATTATTAATCAATTCCTGTTTAATTAGATACTTCTTCCAAGCAACTACAGTCGCTTTCCTCTTTCATCCACGCCAGTGGCGTGTCAGCATAACTACGCACTTAAACGGTGGCGCGGCTCGCTAGAAGCTTCGCTGCGAATAGACCCGCTGTCGGCTACGATGCATCGTGCGCGCAAGCGCACTAGATAATAATTTCCTTAAATGCAAACGACCGAAGGTCGTAACCTTTATGTGATTTTACATCTGCATTAAAGCAGAATAGTCTATCTTATGTTCTCTTGCATAAGCAATAAAATCTTTTTCTTCTTTTGTTACTCGGATTTGAAACTTAAGAGGTAAAGCAAACTTTTGTTTTCTTCCAGCATTTTCTCGAACTCCACCATGACCGAATTTTTTCCCATAAGAAGTAAGTCCAGATACTTTCATGTACTCTTTTTCAGAGATAATTTTTTCATCAGGAGAAACTTCTGATTCTAACTTCTTGAAAACGTAGCCTTCTGAATCTTTTACAAAAACATAATCCATATCAGACCTCCTTTAATCGTTTCTTTGCTAGTTTTATTATTTCCTTTGGCGTTTTTTGCGATTTTTTTACAAATACAACACCAATCACAATAATTTTCCCAGCTTTATATTTGAAAAGAGAACGAAGCTCATTGGATTTAATCTCAAAAATATCTTTTTGTATTGGTTTTACCCGAACAAATTCGATACCTTGAGTTTCAATCTTTGTGTATTCATCACTTAGCAGTTTCTGCTGAGATTCTTCTAAATCTTTTATTTCAGCTTCTGCTTGTGGTAATTTTTCTACAGTGAACTTCATAATTATAATATAAAACTGTATTTTGAATTTGTCAACAATTTCAAAATACAGCAGTTAAGGTGATTATAATAACTCTTTAATCAAATGATACTTTTTATATCCTATAGGAATATTATTTAGCTCACTGATTATTTTATATCCATTTTTTTTATAAAATTCTGGAGCTTGCCAGGACATTGTATCTACATGTACAGAATGACAACCTCTTTTTTTAGCTTCTTCTTCAGCTGCCTCTAGCAAATGTGATCCGATTCTTTTTTTTCTGAAATTATTATCTACCCAAAGAATGTCTATGTGCATCCATCCCCAATATGTTCCACCGAGAATGCCGCCAATTATATTTTTGTTCTCATCATATTCAACGATATTTAGAAGTTCATGATTATCGGGGCCAACTTTTTCATCATTGAATTTATTTAGTGCATTGTTTATAAAAGTTATTTCTTTCTCACTTGGATTATAATTCATTTTTTCTCCTCCGCCAAGCAGCCCAGTGGGCTGTGAGCATAACAATATTTCCCCGTATCCGCCATAAACATCTTAACAGGCAAAAGTGTCCGTTTAAGAGTATACAGTAACGATTTTTATTTTCTTATTATACTACAACATCACTCAAAGAGACAGTGTTTAAAAGGTTTCCGGCTAAAATTCAGTATCATTGCCGTTTAATATTTCGTTCAGAGGACTCATAATCCTTTAGCACTAGGGCTTAAAACATGAGTATAAATCATTGTAGCCTGCAATCGCTATGACTTAAAAGCTCCTGGGTGGTTCACAAACCATAACCTGCTTCAAGCAGGCGTGTCGCGAATGAATGGCGGAAGGTGTGGCAGCTTGCTTTTTTTATGATTCCAGCCTCATTCGCGTTAATCAGGGGTTTCTTAATAGCTTAAAGGAAACAACTGCATCACTGAGCTGTTTCCTTATTTAGAATTATACTTATTATAGTTAGCCGTAAAGTATTGATTTCGTTTTTTTAATTACTCATTGACTTGAATAATTGAGAGTCCTCCAGTTATTTTTTGAGAAACATCTTTTACTGTTCCGTTGATTTCATATTCAGAACCAGATTTTCCACCAAAAATTAAACCGTCCATAGTTTCAGCAGGTTTTAAAGAGATCACAGCATCATTATTTGTGTAGAGCATAACGCCAGCATATTCAGGATAATTAATACCAAATTCGCCAGTCTTATATCCCCTTAAAGCATTTCCTGCAACATAGTATGCATAACCCTCAGCGTACTTTGGAGCTTCATCGATTTTTGTAACAAAAATTTTTGCAGTTATGTGGCGGCCGATAACTTCATAATCCTTGATGAATTTTTTGAACACAAGAGCTGAATTGTTTGCGACACACCCTAAAATCATTGGTGCAGTTACTGCATTGCTTAATTTCTGGTTATATTCTTCATCTGACCAGTTAGTCATTCTTTTTGAAATTTCATCTTTAATTTGTTTTGCATATTCACCAGCAACTCTGGCAGATGTATTGTATTTGCTTCCCTTTTTTACAATTTTATAATTCTTATCACATGCGTATGAGCACATATCTGTTAATTCTACTGAAAAATCATCATTTTCTTTTGCTACAGTACAGGTAAAATCATAACGATTTAAACCAAGAATAGCTTTTACGGCAAAACTAGCAGTAAATACGAATTTTTCAGCAATTGGATCTACGGACTTAAATGTTGGTTCAATAATAGTCCAATCTGATGATTCTACCGTTGCAAAATCATATACACCGGCAATTAATTTTTTTGAATTTGCCTGAGCAAATACAGATGTCACAAAAATTGTTGCGATAAGCACAACCAAAATTTTTTTCATAAAATCCTCCTACGATTTTTATTATTTTTATTGCGAAACGAGCGCAAAGCGAAGTTTCGCAATATAGGGCTTTTTCAAGCCCTATATTCAGTGTACACTGAATATTTTTTTCGAAGGGGATTGCTGGAGGCGTTTTTTCTGTAGCACAAGCGGGGGTACACACTCAGATAGGGCACGGATGATTTTTTTTTATTATCTGCGACTCATCCGCGTTAATCAGTGTTCATCTGTGGAATTCGCAGCAGCTGGTTTAACAAAAAATCTTTTCTACTTCGGATAACATGGAAAGAATTTCTTTTTGCTTGCTGCCGTCGTAGGATTCGGCTTCTTTGGCCAGTCTGAGAAAGAAGTCCTGCAGGGGGAGCAGTTTTTCCATGGGGACTTTTGAGGGATAATATTCGATGAGCACGCTGCCTGTGACGGGGTTGTGTTCGATGTTTTTTATGGCATCTGATTTTGCGAGGATTGAGCGGGCTTTTGCAACAAGGTTCTGCTCCTTAAAAACTGGGGCACGCAGCCGGATTCGTCCCGGGAAAAAACTTGTAATCATAACATACTCCTGATTCTTGACACGGATGGGTGCTTACCGCTCTGCTGCTGGCTAATCAATTATATTCTCCATGGCTTTTACGCTGATTCCTACGGTGACTGAATTGTGGAGAAGGGCCGCAAGCTGGGGGCTGATCAGACCGAAAATTCCAAGCAGGAGGAGGGCGGAATTAACTTCGATGATGAAGGCGTTGTTGGCATTGATTTTCTGAATCAGACCCTGAGAGAGCAGGCGGGTTGTCGCCACGCTGTTAAGGCCGCCTTCGCTCAGAACTATGTCTGCCGTGTCGCTTGCGATTGATGAACTTCCTTCGATGGCGATTCCGACATCCGCTGCACTTAAAGCAGGGGCATCGTTGATTCCGTCGCCCAGCATAATGACTTTGCCATATTTCTTTTCTTTTTCTATCAGGCTGACTTTATCTTCGGGCAGGGCCTGGGAATACCAGCCGTCAAGACCTGCGCTTTCTGCGATTTTTTTTGCCGCTCCTTCCGTGTCGCCGGTAATCATGACGCAGCGTCGGATTCCTGTCTTTTTGAGTTCCTGTATAACTTCTCTGGCTTCCGGTCTGACCGGGTCTCCGATGGCGAGCACTCCGGCAAGTTGTCCGTCGTAGGAAAGATAGAGAAGCGACTGACCTGTTTTTGCAGATTCAGCCTGGATTTCGTGCACTTTTTCGTCAAAGGGAATTTTTTCATCGTCAAAGATAAAGTGGGCGCTTCCGATTCTGACTTTCTTTCCGTCCATGGTGGAGGCGATTCCGTGGGCTACGATGTATTCGACTTTCGTGTGATTTTCCGGGTGGAAAAGGCCTTTTTCTTCGGCATGGGAAACGACTGCCCGGCCAAGGGGATGGGGAAAATGCTCTTCAAGACAGGCTGCCGTCTGCAGGACAAATTCTTCGCTGAAGTTCTGCATGGAGTAGATTTTTTCAACCTTAGGATTTGCGTAGGTGAGGGTGCCGGTTTTGTCAAAAATGACTGTCTGGGCCTGGGCGACTTCCTCAAGATATTTTCCGCCTTTTACGCTGATGCCTGATGAGGCCGCTTCCTTCATGGCAGAAAGAACTGCGATGGGGGCCGCTAACTTCATGGCACAGGAATAATCCACCATCAGGGTGGACATGGTTTTTGTCATGTTTTTTGTAAGGAGCCAGGTGAGGCCTGCTAGGGCAAAGTTGAGGGAAACGATTTTTTCAGCAATCAGCTCTGACCTTTTCTGGGCGTTTGCCTTTAGATTCTGGGAATTGTCTATCATCTGGATGATATTCTGAACTTTTGTGTTCTGGCCAGTTGCCCGTGTTCGTATGCAGAGTTCACCTTCGCTTAAAATGGTGCCCGCAAAAACTCCGCTGCCTGTTTTCTTTTCAACAGGAAGACTTTCGCCCGTGATGCTGGCCTGATTGACCATGCCTTCGCCTTTTTCTACCGTGCCGTCACAGGGAATCATGCTTCCTTCGCGGACGATGACCAGGTCGTCTTTTTTCAGGGCTTCGGCCGGGATTGTCTTTTCCTCTCCGCCTTCAAGAATATGGACAGGTTCGTCTGAGATTAAAAGTTTGTGGGCAAGGTTTCCGTATGAGACCCGCTTTGTGACTTCCTCAATTTCTTCGCCCAAAGTAAGGAGCATTGAAATAGAACTTGCCGTATTTGTGTTGCCGGTAAGGGCCGCCGTTGTAAGGGCTGTGGCATCCAGCATCTGTGTGCTGAAAATTTTTCCCTGGCGCAGGCAGGCTCCCAAAGCAGAGCCGACCCTTGGAAGAATGTTCGTGAAAAGAAGAAAGCGTCTGAGTGGGAGGGGAAGCAGTTTTTTGGCAAAATGATTTATCATGGTGCTGATAAAAATGCTCATGATGCTTTCGGTAATCGGAATCTGGGCGACGGCCTGGAGTAATTTTTCGTCATCAAGATACTTTGAGCCCAGGGCTTTAAAAAGATTTTCTATTTGAGACAGAGATATAATAGAAGAATCAAAGAGAATGAGATATGAACCTATGTTCGTATTGACGGAAATGTCACTTATTCCTTCCTGAACGGCGATAAGACTTTGTGCGAGAAGAGCCTGCCGGGGATTTACTTCCTGCAAATCGTAGTGAATGCGGACTCTCCCCGGCAGAGCGTGGTGAATTGTAATGGTCATTTTGCTTCAGGCTTATGCTTTTGCTTCTTCAGCTTTTTTTGAATTGTTGTATTTTGCTTCGGCAATGATATCCTGAGCGTCTTCTTTTACAGACTCTGCGAATGCGGCCGCTTCATCTTTGAGCTGCATTCCCTTTCCGACTACAGCAGCGCATGCTTTTTTAAAGGCCGGATTTTTTACCAGAGAAACAACTGCGACACCAGTTGCTACGCCAAGACCAAAAGCAAGCCATTTGTTTGTTCCAAATACCATATTTTTCCTCCGCTTATCGAATGATATAACAGTGTGATATAACGATGTTATGTAACACAGTTATATCACAAAAAAGATTTTCGGACAAGTGATTCTGCTGCTGACTTTTTACACAGATGGACACAGATGCAGGCGGATAGGGCACGGATTCTTCTGTTTTTTTATCTGTGTCTCATATGTGTTAATCCTCGTTCATCTGTGGTTGCCCGCTGCTTGGTTAGGATTTAATTCAGCTTCAGGACGCTCTGCCAGCCGGCTTCGTAAAAGTCATGGATTTTTTCGGCACATTTACTGCCTTCTTCAAAGGGTACATCGTGAACAATCAGCTCAAAGACAGCCGCAAATTCACCGGAAATGATGATGTGCTCCAGGGTAGGGTCGAATGCGTAAGGCTTGTAACCCTGATTTTCCATTTCTTTGTAAAAGATGTGGGTGATTTCTATTTCCTGCTCGACCATGGTGTGAACAAAGTCTTCAAATTCAGTTCCTTCGCTGGCATTCAGGATAAGGCGGAAAGCATCTTTGTGGTTGAAGGCGTATTCGTAAATCTGTCCGATTCCCTGTTTTGAAAAGGTCGCCATATTGGCTGCCCACTGGTCTTTTGGAAGTTCCTTGAACTGGCGGATGAGGGAACCGAAAAGATTTGAAACATAATCGGCATGAGGTTTTACCAGTGCCGAAAAAAGTTCTTCCTTGCTTTTGTAATAGCCGTAAAAGGCACCAGTTGTAACTCCGGCCTTTTTGACGATTTCACGAAGCGACGCCCCGCGGAATCCATTTTCCAAAAATTCCTGACCTGCAATCTCGTGGATTTTTTGCAAAGTGTTTTCTGCCATAAGAAAAGTATAATAGAAGAACTTAGTCTATGCAATTATATTTTACTGCCTGATTTTTACAGGAATTGTAGATTAAGGAAAGAATCAATTGACAAAAATATAACACTGTTATATAACTGTTTTAGTTAGTCTATGCTAACAACAGGAGAATTAAAAATGTCGGAAAAGAAAAAATCGCTTCTCACATGGATTTTTAAATTTGCCGGTGAGAAAAAGCCCGCTTATTTTGCGAGCATTTTCTTTGCCCTGCTCAAAGTTGCCTGTGGAATTGTCCCTTACATTCTGATTGCGAATATTGTGAGGGAACTTCTTTCTGGCGAGAGGGACTGGAATCTCTACCTGCTCCAGTGCGGAATCATAGCCCTTTTCTGGGCTCTTAACGCTTTTTTTCACATGATTTCTACTACGCTGAGCCATGTTGCAACTTTTAATGTTCTTGCAAACATCAGAAAAAAACTCTGCGATAAACTTTCCAGAGTTCCCCTGGGCTCCGTGCTTGATATGCCGTCCGGCACGCTCAAAAATATCCTGATTGAGCGGATTGACAGCATGGAAACGACTCTTGCCCACATCTTGCCTGAATGGACAAGTAATCTACTCCTTCCGCTTGCAATGTTCGTCTATTTGTTTCATATCGACTGGCGCATGGGACTTGCCTCGCTTGCAACGCTCCCGATTGGCCTTGTCTCTGCTTCTTTTATGATGGTAAACATGACTGAGAGATTTCAGAATGCCATTGAAAAGACAAAAATTCTCAACGATACGGCGGTGGAATACATCAACGGAATCGAAGTCATCAAAGCTTTCGGAAAGTCAAAATTCTCCTACGAAAAATTTGTGACCGCTGCCCGTGAAGGTTCCGACTGTTATGTTGAATGGATGCGCGACTGTATCTGGCCCTTTACCATTGCCTTTGTGATTGCTCCTTCAACCCTGCTGGCCGTTCTTCCCGTTGGAGGCTTTTTCTTTTTGCAGGGCAGCCTTTCTGCAGTTAATTTCATCACAATCATCATTCTTTCCATGAGCGTCATTCAACCCCTGCTGGTTGTTTATTCCTACCACGATGACATTGCAAAGGCAGGAGTAATTTTTGGTGAAGTGGGCGGCATTATGGACATGCAGGAACTTAAGCGGCCTGAAAAAGACGAAAAAAAGCCGGCAGACAATTCGATTGAGCTGCGTGATGTACATTTTGGATATCACAGGGGGGATGTCTCCCCCTCGCTGCAGCCTGCTTTGCAGTCTTCCGCTACCCCCTCTGCGGGGACACCCCGCAACGCCCCGGAAGTCTTGCACGGAATCAGCATGAATCTTCCCCAGGGCAGTTACACCGCCTTTGTGGGACCGTCCGGCAGCGGAAAGACTACCATTGCCCGCCTTATCGCGTCTCTCTGGGATGTGGATTCCGGTTCGATTGAAATTGGCGGTGTCAACATAAAAAATCTCTCCCTTGAAGAATACAACCGCCGCGTGGCTTATGTTTCGCAGGACAATTTTCTTTTTGACCTCAGCGTGCGCGAAAATATCCGGCTTGGCCGCCTGGATGCCACGGACAGCGATGTTGAAGAAATTGCCAAAAAATCCGGCTGCTACGACTTTATCATGGGCCTCGAAAATGGCTTTGACACAATCGTTGGCGGAAGCGGTGCCCATTTAAGCGGGGGAGAGCGGCAGAGAATTTCAATCGCCCGGGCAATGATGAAAGACGCTCCCATTGTAATTCTTGATGAAGCCACCGCCTACACCGACCCGGAAAACGAGGCCATCATTCAGGAAAGCGTTGCCCGCCTTGTACAGGGAAAAACTCTGATTGTCATAGCCCACCGCCTGAGTACCGTAAAGGATGCAGACCAGATTTATGTCATCAAAGGCGGCAAAATTGATTCCCACGGTACTCACGAAGAACTGCTTGCTCAGGGCGGACTCTACAAATCAATGTGGGAAGCACATATTTCTGCAAAGAATGGTGAATAATGTTTGAAATCTTACGAAACTTTTTTAATTTCTGTGACAAGGAAAACCGCAGAAAATTTTATGCCGCAATAGCACTTGGAGTGGTCAACTCATTTTTTATGGCATTAAGGATAGCCGCAATCGCCGTCATGATGCAGGGCTTAATCCGGACACTAACCCGGGAGCAGCCATTTACCATGCGGACAATCTGGCTTTCTTTTGCAATTATGCTTTTTAGCGTAACGGCCGCCATCATCACAAAAAAAACAGTAGCCATGTGGCAGACCGAGGGCGGCTACCGCACCTGCGCCAAAAAACGCATAGAAATTGCCGAACACCTTCGCTACATTCCCATGGGTTACTTTAACAAAAACTCTCTTGGGCAGATAACAAGCGTCACCACAAATACGATGGAACTTGTAGGCGATGTCGCAACCCGGGCGGTCATGCTGGTAATGCAGGGGCTTTTGGATTCTGCCCTGATTATCCTGATGATTTTCTTTTTTGACTGGAGGATTGCCCTGGTTGCCCTGGCAGGCTTTCTGCTCTTTCAGGCAGTCAATGTCTTTATGAGGCTTGCGGTACGGGGCGTTTCCGAAGAAAAAAATATTTCCGACGAAAAGCAAATCAGTACAATCCTCGAATACATTCAGGGCATCGCTGAAGTCCGCGCCTACAATCTTACAGGCAGCCGGAGCGCAGAACTGAACGCCGTTATCAACCAGGCAAAAAATGTCTGCCTTAAAATGGAACTCCGCTGCATTCCCATTGCCACCGTCCAGAGTCTTGTGGCCAAAATGAGCGGAGTGGCAATCATGCTCGCTTCAATTTTCTTCTATTTGAAAGGCACAATGCCCCTGGAAAACTGTGCAGTCATGCTGGTCTGTTCCTTTATGCTTTTTACAGCCCTGGAGGCCGGCGGAAACTACAGCGCCCTTCTGAGGACAATCGATATAGGCGTTAAAAAAGCCCAGGCTATTCTGGATGTCCCGATGATGAAAATTTCTGGAGAAGAGCACCCGGAGGAAATCTCGAAGCCTGGTGACAATGGCAAGAATCTTACTCTTTCTGCCCGGAACATTTCATTTGCCTACGACAGGCGCAAAATCATCGACAATGTATCCCTTACAATTCCGCCCCGCACAACAACCGCAATCGTCGGCCCCTCAGGCGGTGGAAAGACAACGCTTTGTCATCTTCTTGCCCGCTTCTGGGATGTGGACTCAGGAAGCGTCACACTTGGCGGAAAAGATGTGCGGGACTACGACATGGATTCCCTTATGAGTAATTTCAGTTTTGTCTTTCAGAATGTCTATCTTTTCCACGACACAATCGCAAACAACATCCGCTTTGGAGAGCCTGACGCCCCAATGGAGCGCGTGATCGAAGCCGCAAAAAAAGCCGCCTGTCACGATTTTATCAGCTCCCTTCCCCAGGGCTATGAGACAGAGATTGGCGAAGGAGGAGCAAGCCTGAGCGGTGGCGAAAAACAGAGAATCTCAATCGCCCGGGCAATTATGAAAGACGCGCCGGTCATCATTCTGGACGAAGCCACCGCCAACATTGACCCGGAAAATGAACGGGATTTGATGGAGGCCGTTCACGCTCTTACCCGCGAAAAGACAGTGATTATGATTGCACACCGTCTTAAAACCGTCCGCAATGCCGACCAGATTATCGTGCTTGACAAAGGACGCATAAGCGAAGAGGGGAAACATGGTGAACTTATAAACAAAGGCGGAATCTACGCCCGCTTTATAGACAGCCGCAAAAAGGCCGTCAGCTGGAAACTGTAAATAAAAATATGGAGGCATAAAAAAATGTCAGTAGAAAAGTTTAATTCATTTTTTAATCGCTTCGGTCGTTTTCAGATAAAATACCGTTTTTTCTTTCTGCTTGCTCTGGCCCTCGTCACTGCAGCGGGCATTTTTGGGCTAACGAAATTTCAGGCGGACACAAGTGAAGACGGCTGGTTTGATAATTCCGAGGAAGTAAAGCGCAATCAGGACTATTTTGAAAGCATCTTTGGAAGTGATGATTCCATCATGGTTCTGGTGGAAAGCGAAAATGTTTTTGACCCGCGGGTTCTGGATGCAATCCAGCGGCTGGGAAACCGTCTTGAAAAAGAAGTTCCCCATGCTGACAAGGTCACATCCCTTACCAGCCTTTCAATTTCAAGGGGAAATGAAGAAGGATTTGAAGTCATCAATCCTTTTGAAAGTATTCCAGACATTACAAGTGAAGAAGGCAGGGCTGCTCTAGAAGACAGGAAAAACTTTATCCTTTCCCGCTCTTCTCTGGTAAACAATCTTGTAAGCGACGACAGTTCAGAATGCTGGGTACTGCTTTCCCTCTATCCCTACGAGTCGGCAGAGCAGGTGACCATCGGAAAAGCCGCCTACGACATAGTGCACAGCCAGGAATTCCAGAGTGACTTTTACACGATGAAGGGAACGGGCATTGCCTACACCGAATATGAAGAAGATTTTGTCACCGGAAAGGAATGTGCCACCCGAATCGGAATAGGCTTTCTGGTGATGATTGTCTGTCTTTTGATTTTTGTCCGCTCACTCAGGGGCTTAATTGTTCCTGTCATCGCAACCATTGGCGGTATTGTCTGCGTTCTGGGCTATTCTTCGCTTTTGGGAATAAAATCAAGCCTGACCATGCTGGCTCTTCCTGTCCTTCTGGGCATGGCTCTTTCGGTGGGCTATGCAATCCACTATATCAATGAGTTCCGCCTGCATTTCCGCAATACAGGAAAGCGAAAGGAAAGCGTCGTCAAGGCAGTGGAGGAAACCGGCTGGCCAATTCTCTTTACGGTAATCACTACCATGGCTTCAATGATTTCCTTTATGACGGTTGGAATCGGTGACTTAAAATGGGTGGGCGGTATCTGTTCGGCAATCGTTTTTGCCACCTATATGTATGTGATTATTTTGATTCCCATTTTCCTGAGTTTTGGAAAAGATAAGAAGGGGGAAAGCCTTCCCCCTGGGTTCAGCCCGCAGGCGGTCTTCACCACACCCCCATCTACAGGGGTAAACCCCCGTACCCCCGGCCAGGAGCAGGCGTTGCGGGCGGCGTCTGAGCCCGCAGAGAGGGTAGCGGCCAGCGAAGTGGACGCGAAGGGAGAGACTTCTCCCTCCCTAAAAATAACGAAAGCTGAGCGTCTGTTTGAAAAATTTGCCCTGCATGTTGTAAAAATGCGCTGGCTTATTGTGGGCGTAAGTGCGGCAATTATCATCGCCTGTCTGCCCGGCTGTTTTAAGCTTGGCGTGAATATGGACTACATGGAAATGATGGGAAAGAAGATTCCTTATGTTCAGGAGCTGCTGACAATTCTTGAGGCAAAACTGGGCAGCCAGTACAACTACAATGTAATGATTGAATTTGCGGATGAGGACGCATTTAAAATCCCGGAGAACATGAAAAAACTTGATTTGCTGGAAGAAAAACTTGCAGGCCTCAAACTGACCCGCTGGAGTGGAGACGCGCCCAGAGTTACCAGCGTAACCGACATTGTAAAGGAAGTGAACCGCTGTCTTAATGAAGACAAAATAGAATTTTACAAAATACCGGACGAGCAGGATTTACTGACCCAGGAACTTTTTCTGTATGAGATGAGTGGCGGCGACAATCTTTCAAAATGGCTTTCCAGCGATTACAGCACCACTTTCCTGCATGTGGACTTAAACGGCTACGATGCAAACCAGATTGTCTCGGATATTGAACATGCAAGGACCTGGGCCAGAGAACTTTTCCCAGATGCCAGTGTGGGCGTTGTGGGGCAGGTTGTAAATTACGCCGCCATGAACGAAAAACTTGTTAAGGGTGAGCTTAAATCCTTCTTTTTCAGTTTTGTGATTATCGCTGTTCTGATGATTATCGCTTTTTCAAGCCTGATCACGGGCTTAATCGGCATGATACCAAACCTTGCTCCTGTGCTTTTTATCGGAGCCTTTATGGGCTGGACGGGCATTTCCCTGGACATGCTCACCATGACGGTCATGCCCATGATTCTTGGAATCGCCGTAGACGACACCATTCATTTTACCAACCGCACCAAGCTGGAATTTGAACGCACGGGCAGCTACCTTGAAGCGGTAAAAATCACCTTCAGGGAAATAGGAAAGACGCTGGGCATGACGACCTTTATTTTGTGTTCCATGTTCGCAGTCTTCTGCACTAGCCCCATGAATGCCCTTATGAGAATCGGCCTGCTCACGATTATCGGCTTAGGCTCAGCCCTGCTTGCCGACTACACGCTGACTCCAGTCCTTCTTTTTATAATGCGCCCCTTTGGCCATGAGAAAAAAATGAAAGATAAATGAAACCTCAGATGAACGCGGATTAACGCAGATGAGGCACAGATATAAAAATAAAAATAATCCGAGTCCCATCCGTGTCTATACGTCGCTTGCGCTCCGTTTGCGTAAGCGGAAGGTATTGACGTTTGTGCCAGGGGCACATATGCATACGTCGCTTGCGCTCCGTTTGCGTAAGCGGAAGTTATTGACGTTTGTGCCAGGGGCACATATGCATACGTCGCTTGCGCTCCGTTTGCGTAAGCGGAAGTTATTGACGTTTGTGCCAGGGGCACATATGCATCTGTGTGTATCCGTGTCAATTGCTGGAATGCTGGAATCGTGGTATACTGCTATATCTTTTTTTTCAAGAGGAATGGTATGAAACGATTTTGCGCTGTGGCACTTGCTTTGTGTGCGGTAATGACTTTTTCCTGCAAAAAGGAGGAGACCAGGGGAAGCGGTGAAGTTACTCTTTCGGTAAAGCCGCTTGCCCTTGAATCTACAGAAGAGCGGGTTTTTGAGCCGGGAAATTTCTTTACGCCGGATTATACGCCCTATGAGCCTGAAGCGGAAGATAGAGCCGGAAAAGTGAATCTTACTTCACCAAAATCAAAGGGTGAAAAAATCCTGGGCATTATTCCGGGCCTGCGTAAACTTTCTGACTACCTTACATCCTATTCAGACAGGCAAAAAGAATTCAAAATGCCTGAAATTAAGGCGCTTGCAGACAGAGCGGAAAATTCATCCAAATCAAAAAGGGCAGACCAGCCTTTTGTCGTTTCTGACTGGGGCCCTCAGGATGCCATTCCTGCCGATGTTCACTATCCTTCCTTTTATGTGCTTTTTTCTGAGCCGGTCATTCCTCTTGCGGCGGCGGGAAGTCAGCAGAAGGGAAGCGACTATTTTACCCTGGAGCCTGAGGTCAATGGCGTTTACCGCTGGAACGGAACAAGCCTTTTGACTTTTGAATGCAAAGAAAGCGTAAATCCCCAGCAGGTATACCGCATCAGGGTTTCCGATAAGGTTAAATCTCTGAGCGGAAAAGAACTGACAGGAGACAAGATTTTTTCTACAAAGGCGGCTCCCCTTGCAATCATCTGGAGTGCGGCTGGCTACAGCAAAAGCAAATGGGTTGATGAAAGCGAAGTGCCGCCTGAATGTGCCCAGGAACTGCGGGTTCAGTTTAATTATCCGGTAAAGGCGGAGGCGGTAAAGGCAATTTCTACCATTTCATTTGCTAAGTTCAGTGAGGATGAACATGCCGTACAGGTGGCTTTTGATGTAAAGCAGGAACTGATTGATACAGTTACCTATACATGGAAGGAAAAAACTCCCTATGACACTTTTGTAATCCTGCGCCTGGCTCAGGAAGGTGTGGATAAAGAGAAGAGTCCGAAAGTTGATTTTCATACTCTGAGTCCCTTCACTTATCAGTATGACAATGAAGGATGGACTTACGGTAAATATACCAATCCCCGCAAAATTGAATTTTCTCACCCGGTAGACTTAAAGTCTGCCTATAGCGCGGTGACTGCAAAAAGCAAGAACGGAAAACCGCTTCCCCTCACAAAGGAAAATCTGGATGTGCAGGGCTCAACCCTGACAGTCTATGGGCTTCCGGTTGAATTCCATTCCACCTATGTGATTTCTATTTCTGACAGTCTTAAAGATATTTACGGCAGAAAGCTCACGGTCAAAGATGCAGACTCCATTCAGATTTCAGTGGATGTGCCGGGGCCGGAGAGTGCGGCACGCTTTGTGGACAGTGGCGTAAAAATGCTGGAAAAACAGTTTCCCCACCGTCTTGTTTTTGAACATCAGAATATTGATGAAGGCGCCTATCTTCTCCAAAAAACAGACAAACCCTATGATGCGGAAGACTGGAGTATTAGTCCGGAAAAAGTGGTTTACGCTGAGGAAAATGCCGGTCTGCGCCACAATCTTCCTGTTACTCCCCGCGATGAACGTCTTTTTGAACTGGTTGATTTTGACAGTCTGCTGACTGACGGTACCGGCTGGATTGATTTTAAGGCGGCGGTAAAACTTCCCAAAAAGCCGACAAAATGGAGCAAGGAGCCTTTCTACTGGACTAACAATAAGATGACGGTACAGGTGACGGATCTGGGTGTAACGGTTCGCTACGGCATGAACAAAGTTGTTGCCCTGGTAACCCGCCTTTCTGACGGAAAGCCTGTGGAAGGTGCCCTTGTCTATGCATCAAAAGACAGAAAAAGTCCGCTGGATGAGATAAAAAAGAAGGCTCCCTCTGCGGTGACGGATAAAAATGGTATGGCGGTCATCAATCTGACGGGAGATGACATACAGAAGGTCTATTCCAGCGAATACTGGAATGTGCCTGCCATTATTGCGGAAAAAGACGGAGACAAGGTTCTCTTTCGCCCGGAAAATCACTATCCCTGGCGGAGCGGTATTTATTCCTATGGCAGCGTGCCCGACAAAATCACTGCAAAGCCCCGCATTTTTATGTTCTCAGACAGGGGGCTCTACAAACCGGGCGAAAAACTTTCTTTCCGTGGCATAGACCGCGACCAGATTCTGGGAACTTTTGTGCCTTATGAGGGTTCATATCAGGTTACGCTGCAGGAAGAAGGCTGGAACAATGTTAAGGTCTTTGGAAAAGTTGAAGGAAAGACCAGCGAAAGCGGCGGCTACTACGGTTCCATCACCATCCCGGAAGATATTGTGCCGGGCATGTATCTGCTCAGATATCAGCGTGCGGACGGAAAAAAAGAAGATATTTATGTCAATGTAGCCTTCTTTGAAAGACTCAAATTCCAGACTGCTCTTTCCATGCCAAAGACTCCGGTAATTGCCGGTGAAAAAGTGCAGGCATCATTAAGTGCTTCCTATCTGGCAGGCGGTGCCCTTGCAAGTGCTTCATACGAGACAAACTGGTTCAGGGAGCCCTGGTACTTTACCAGCGACGAGCCTGAATTGAACCAGTACCGCTTTGGTCCTGTACATTCGGAAGAAAACCGCAGCCAGATTTCAGACGGCTCAGGCCTGCTTGATGCAAATGGTCAGGCTGTCCTTTCCTGTGATACAAAGGGAAACAGTATTAAGGGCCTTCCTTACCGCTACCGCCTGTCTGCTGAGGTTACTGACCTTTCAAATCAACTGGTGACGGCAAACGGGGCTTCCGTGGTACATCCGGCAAGTTATTACATCGGACTCTTAAAGCCTGTAACATCTGCCGCCTTTGCCCGCAAGGGTGAAAAACTTACCTTTGCCTATAAATTTGCCACCCCGGACGGAAAGGCGGTTGACTCTGATAAGACGGCACGGGCCCTTACCGGCAGCGGAAAAAAGGCAAAGGTCACGCTTACCCGGGAAGAATGGAATCTTGTCCAGCAGCAGGGAATAAGCGACATCTACAGCCGTTACGAAAAGACAGAGCTTGTAGAAAGTGAAGAGAGTGTAAGTCTTTCTGCAGAAGGAAAAATCACCGTTACGCCAAAAGAAGCCGGTTCCCATAAGATTCAGATTGCTTCTACGGACAGTGCGGGGCGGGATGTAATTACTGAATACGAATTCTTTGTAACGGGAAGCGGACAGGTTTCCTGGTATCAGGATGATGCAAGTGAACTTCGCCTTACGCCGGATAAAAATCAGTACAATCCGGGTGAAACTGCCCATCTTCTGCTGGAAAGCACTCTGCCGGAAGGAAATTATCTTATCACTGTGGAGCGGGAAGGTATCTTTACGGAAGAAGTGCGCCATCTGGACGGTTCAATTCATGTGCTGGACATTCCTGTTGCCCGGAACTATGTGCCTGTCTTCTATGTTTCGGTCTCGTCTTATTCAGTGCGTCAGGGTAAGCCAAGTCACACCTATGGCGAAGTGGATTTGGATAAGCCAAAGGGCTATTACGGGGCGGCAACAGTCTTTGTAAATCCCCGTGTAAAGTCATTTACGGTAAAAGTAGAAAGTTCCAAACCCTCATATCGTCCGGGAGAAGAAGCGGAAATTACGCTGACGGCCACAAAGGGCGGAAAAGCCCTGGCAAATGCAGAACTCACTCTGCTGGCGGTAGACCGCGGCGTGCTTGATTTGATTGACTATCATGTACCCGATCCGCTTGCTTTCTTCTATAACACAAGCAATTTCCCCCTGCAGGTAAAGGGTGGTGATTCCCGCGAATACCTTATGGATCCTGTTACCTATGAAGTGAAAAACCTTAAGGGCGGAGACTCTGGTGAAAATGATAAGATGGAAGAACGCAAGGACTTTAATCCTACGGCGGTTTTTGAGCCTATGCTGAAGACTGATGAAAAGGGGCAGGTGACAGTCCGCTTTAAACTGCCAGACACTCTCACGACCTATCGCATTACAGCCTTTGGTGTGCATGGAGAACTGCTGGCCCTTCACGAAGATGAAATTGCCGTACAGAATCCCATAAACGTGCAGCAGGTTCTTCCGAGAGCCCTGCGCGAGCGTGATACGACGGAAGCGGGTCTTTTGCTGACCAATCTGGACGGTATGGCCCATGAAGTGACGGTTTCTCTTTCCCTTGGGGAATATGATGGCGCCGCTGCAGAAAATAATGGTGTCAGCAGTCCGGCAGGCAAGGCCTTTGTAGACGGAAAAAATCAGTATACGATACATCTTCCCAGCGGTGCAAGCACAACCGTATACTTTGACCTTGCGGCAGAAAAGGCCGGTCTTGTTTCACTTGTATTTACGGTTTCCAGTGATGTGCTGAATGAAAGACTGGTTACGCCCCTTGAAATAGAAAAGCCCTATATCTTTGAGACGGTCACCACCAGCGGCCAGCTTGATGCTGATGAAGAAGAAGCAGGCGAAAGTCTTGTCATTCCCTCCTGGACAGAGGATTTGCAAGGCGGCGTAAGCGTGACTCTGGATGCCAGCCGGCTTGGTTTACTGGGCGGAGCAGTGAACTATCTCTTTGACTATCCCTACGGCTGCATGGAACAGCAGTCTGCAAAAGTTCTTCCCCTGGTAATATTCGGTGATTATATTGATACCTTCGGTCTGGACAAAAAAGTGAACAATGTGCATAAGTGCGTAGTATCATACTTTAAGGACTGGAAAAATTCTCAGCATGCTGATGGTGGTTTTGGCTACTGGCCAGCATCTTCCCATAGCGACATCTTTGTTTCGCTCAGGATTTCCCATCTTTATGCCCTTGCCCTCAGCCGGGGTTACTCTAAGAAAGAACTTGCAATTGACGGTGATAAACTGCTTTCCTTTATCACGGACAAAATGAATGACTCTTCAATAAAACCGGATGACTATCTCCTTGCCTACGCCTCGTATGTACAGGCACTGCAGGGAAAGACCGTCGCAGAGTCTCAGCTTATGCAGCTGGTAGAAAAGGAGCGTCAGGGCATTGCCGTACTTGCACTGGCAGGTCTTGCTTCTCAACAGAATAATGGTAAGGGCGGCCAGGCAGCCCTTGCGGCTGCTAAGAAAATCCGTTCATATATCAGACCTGCTACGCGGGGGCTGGATATTTCTGACCCGGTCGCTCCTCACGGTGCCTTTGCCCGCCATGGCGGTGAGGCGGAAAATCTTGCCCTTGTCCTTCAGCTTTTTACCCTGTTGGATAAAGATGATGAAATGAATTCCCGCCTGGTCTGGTCCCTCCTGCAAAATCAGCGGGCAGGTTACTGGAAAAATACTGCGGTTACGGCAAGGGTACTTGATGCACTCTATACGGTTATCAAAGTCAATAACCTGGAAAAGACAAACATTACGGCTTCTGCCCTGCTTGGTGGCGAAAAAGTGGCAGAAGAACACTTTAAGGGAGCGGCGGCAAAACCCCTTACGGTAAATCTGCCCTTTACAGGCGACCTGCTTAAAAAACAACCGAAAGATGCAGAAATTCCCCTGCGCTTTACAAAGAAAGGTAAGGGAGCCCTCTACTATACGGCAAGCATGCGCTACGCTCTTCCCCAGGAAGCCCAGCCTGCCCGTGATGAAGGTCTTGGCCTTGATATGCGCCTTTATGACAACGCAAGCGGTGAAGAAATCCCCATGGCAGGGGAAAGTCCTCTGGTGGAACTGGAGAGCGGAAAGACCTACAGGATGACACTTACGCTTTCTTCTTCCTATGACAGGGATTTTATTGCCCTGCGTGCCCCCGTTCCCAGCGGAGCCGAAATTCTGGACGCAACTTTTGTAACAAGTCCTGATGCGGCGGGCGATACTGCAAGCGGCAATTCTTCTTACAGCAGGGATTACGATGAAGAGGCCGGCTGGTACTACGGCGGCTCACACTACATGAGCAATCAGGCCATCTACAACGGAGAAATTCAGTTCTTCTGGGATTCCTTTGGCAAGGGAAAGACCACTGCTGAATTTAAATTCCGTGCCGTTCGCCGGGGTGTGTATCCGACGCCGCCGGTAAATGCGGAATGTATGTATGAGCCGGAAGTATTTGGCCGCACGGCAGGCAGACTCTACACGATAAAGTAACGCGATAAAACAGCTCGATAAAAAAGCACAAAAAATGCCCCTGAAAGTGAAGTATTTTCTTCGCTCTCAGGGGCATTCTTTTAAAAGCCCTTTCAATAATTATTTGCCTTCGCTTTCACTTTTTTTGTCATTGCTTTCCCTTGAGAAAGAGGCTACGAGACCGTAGATGATGGTAGGCCTGATCCAGATTTCCGTGACCAGATAGTTTGTATATTCATCAGTCGGGGAAGTGTAAATAACATAGTTATAAATGCCGGCGATAATCATGTCTACAAGGAAGAGCAGCCAGAGATTGCGCTTGGTGTAAGTCTGCCAGTTCTTTCTTGCATAGAAGAAAGTGAGCATAAGGAGAAGTAGAACCGAAAGGGTAAGGCAGATATGATGCAGGGGCTTGCTTTCCAGAAGCGGCGGAAAGAGTATGTCTCGCAGCAGGACTGTCATGCCCACACAAACAGAAGACCAGTAGTTAAAGCGCTGGGTAGAAATGCCGTTAAAAAAGTACATTGCCATCATGACAAGACAGGCAATGTAAAAAGCATTCAGAACTAATTCCGGCCAGGCTGCCTTAAGTCCAAAGTGCATGACTGCATGCAGCATGATTCCCACAGAAAGCAGGGCGGCCACAGCGGTAATCCCGATATCAATAATCTGTCCCTTCTTTTTAAATCTTGTTGCCATAATTCCTCCAGAAAACAAGCCTTAGTGGTCGTGCTGGTATCCGCACTTATTCAAGCGGGCACGAAATCCATAGATATTCTTTTAATATTTTAACACAGCTTGCAAAAAACTACAAAAAAAATGCCTCTTTTCTGCTGAAATAAAAAATTACTTTTACAGAGAATATAAGTTATATTACACTTTTTAAAAGTCCCCAGATACAAAAAGGCTGCCCCGGAAGTTTTGCCAGCTTCACAAGGGACAGCCTTTTTTTTTAATTTTGCTTTGACTTTTATTTACCAGACCAGAATGCGTTTTTCCGGGGCGAGGTACATATTGTCGCCGGCTTTTACATCAAATGCCTTGTAGAATTCTTCAAATTGCTGCAGCGTAACATTTGTGCGCAGATAGTTCTTTGGATGGGGATCCACGAAGGTAATGGATTCATCGAATTCTGGAGTACGGAGTACCCGCCAGATGCATGCATACGATTCAAAAAATTCTTTGTGGTTAAAGTTTGGAATTGTTTCTGCATACTTAAGCATGGCTTTTACACCTGCCATGTCGGCAATTGCTTCTGTCTGAATGACTTCACCTTTAATTGTTAAGCCCTGCCAGCTGACTATTTGGTCATAGTATGCAATTAGTTTTGCGGCACGCTTGCGGAAGGCGGTAAAATCAGACTTGGTCCACCAGTTTGCCAGGTTACCGTCTTTGTCATACTGGGCTCCATTGGTGTCAAATGCGTGGCTTATTTCATGACCGATAACAGCGCCAATTCCTCCCAGCAGGGCTTCCTGTGACATTCCTTCGTAATAAAAAGGCTTTTCCAGCAGTCCCGGGATGATGTTGATTGAGTTTTCTTCAGGGTAGTAGAAGGCATTGGCAATAAGGAGGGCTTCATTATCCCAGAGTTCCTTATCGACTTTGCCATTTGTGTGACTGACATCCATCTTTCTGTTAAAAGCGTACATTGCCTTTAAGCATTCAACCAGTGAAAGACCTTTCAGTTTTAAGCCACTGTAGTCAATCCATTTTTCAGGGTAGATTGCATTGATTCTGAGATTGTCCAGTTTTTCAATGGCTTTCTTTTTTGTTGCCTCTGAGAGCCAGTCTTCTTCTGTAAGCATCTGGCGGTAAATATCTATGCAGCTTTTACAGATTTCTTCAATCCGTTTCTTTAAGCCGGAAAGATCGTTGCGTGCAAGATAGGCCCTGTTGAGCGGTGTTGCAAGCATGTCCCTGACATTATTTACGGCCATTTTTACATCGGCTATTTTTCCCGTTGAGCCGCTGATTATATTAGTTGCCTTTACATAGTCATCATAGGCTTTAGCATCAAGAGCAGATGCATAGTTTTTGGCAGTCTTTACAATCATGTATGATTTGAGCAGCTGCAGATTTTTCTGCTTATAGACTTTATTTAAATCTGCAAAAGGTTTTGGCTGGGGAACAAGAAATTCTTTTGCATCACCATAGCCGTTATTCTGGATGTAGGCCGTGATGGGGAAAGATTTAGCGAGACTTGCAATTTTTCTCGCAGGAATCACATTGTTGATTTTCTTTATATAATCAGGGGAATGTTTTTCTGCATTTGTGTATGCCTTTGAAGCAAGTATAGTTTCAAGTTTGAGTGTGTCGTTCAGCATTGCTTCTGCTTCTTCTTCTGTGTAGCCCAGACGGGGAAGCATGGCCTTTGTAATAGAGAGGCAGGCTTTATAATGGCGTTCTCCTACAGGTGTTCTCTTTTTGTACTCTGCGGCATCCCCTAAAAGGAGACCGTCCATACCAAAAGATGTTATATAGACCGTTGAATCTTCAAATTTTGTCGTGTTTCCTATGCCGACAAATTCAGGAACACAAAAGGTTTTATCTGGATTTGTGATGAATGCGGAAAGCTGGTCAATTGTGCTGATGGCCTTAATTTCATCTACTGTTTTCTGAAGCACTTCAAGACCGGCAGCATTACGTGCATCCCAGTCGAGAAGAGCATGGTAGAGAGCCTGTACATTTTCTGCATCAATGCCTTTCAGGCTGGAATCCGTTAGTACTTCAATGATCTTTTTTTCTACTGCATTATTGACTTCTGTAAAAGAGCCATAAGTACTTTCACCTTTAGGAATGTCATTTTTCTTGAGCCAGTCATAATTTACGTACAGATGAAAATCTTCCTTTGGTAAAGGTCTTTCCGCATTTACAATATTTTCCCTAATCATACTGTTAATCCAGGGCTTTCCGCCGCCATATTTTTCTGCGTCTGCAAAAAGTGCGGCTGTAAAAAACAATGCCAAAAGGGCAGTTGAAAATTGTTTTTTCATAGTGATACCTCTCTGTTTATTTCTAGAAAACATCATAGCATGTATGGAGTGAATGTGTCGAGGATGCGGAAAATGCATCAATCGGAAAAGGAATTTAGCGGGAGAGGTATCTAGCAGGAGAGGTATCTAGCGGGAGAGGTATCTAGCGGGAGAGAAATTTAGCGGGAGAGGAATTTAGCGGGAGAGAAATTGCGGGAATCAGGCTTTGCCGGGAGCTTTTTGCCTTGCTTCTCCGGGGGACATCTGGTACTTCTGCTTAAAAAGGCGTTCCAGATGGGTAGAGTCTGCAAAACCTGTCTGAGCGGCAATCTGCTCTATGGGAAGATCGGTATCTTTCAGAAGAGAGCGGGCAATTCTCAGCCGCAGGTCGATTACATACTTGATGGCCGTCATGCCGGTCTGCATTTTAAAGAGCTTGTTCAGGTCAGTTCTGTTTGTTCCGAATTCTGCAGACAGACCGTCCAGAGTCAGCTTTTTCTCGTAGGAGCGGGCAATGTAGTCTAAAATCGGCTTAAAATCCGGGCTTACGGCGTGAGAAGTGATTTCTTCATTCTCATTCTGCCTGAGTTCAAAAAGCTGGGCGGTAAAAAAGAGAAGTTCTGTCAAAAATGAACGGGTCTTGCATGGCCACCAGCCCGAATCCTGAGCGGAAAGCTGAAATGCTGCCTTTTTCATCAGGTCTGCAATGTGTTCTTTGTCTTCCGGTTTGATGTAGCGGAAATAATGCAATTCTTTACTATTTATAAAGGTCTTCAGAATCATTCTGTTTTCTATGACTTCACTTTCGGCTTCCGGGCCCTTTACCAGAATGTTTTGAAAATTCAGTTTTTTGTTGAGAAAAGTGGGGCTGAAAAAGAATATCCTGCATTTTATCTCTGTTTTTTCTTCATCGGAAATAGTCAGGCTGTCTTCCTGGTTCAGGCAGAGAAGGGCAGGGGAAATGATTTGAACATGAGAGTCGTTTATTTCTGCACTGAATTTTCCTTCAGTAAAAAGAATTATCCTGAATCTGTCCTCAGTCCTTTTGTCTATTCCGCCGGCTGAAATGTCTTCAGAGACAAAAACCGGTTCAATTCTTTCTTTTTCTGAATGTATGGCTCGTGTAGAATAATTCATATCTCTCCTCTTACTTCTATTAGAACATAAAACCTGCGGCTAGGAAAGGAGGATCCCGGGCCGCAGGGAAAAATTATTTCATAATGGCTCTGGTTTCATTATGATTTTATTTGCTGAATCTGTTAAGAAAGGCTTCTACTGCCTGCCAGCTTGCTTCGTTTCCTTCAGTTGCTTCATACAGGGCCTGTGAACCGTGCTTGCTGTCTGTCTGCGGAACAAAGTAAGTCTTGTCCTCGTTTTCGATTGCATCAAAAATCGGCTGGGCATCTTTCTGTTCAGACGGACGGGATGTAACGAATACCGGAACGTTTATCTCTTCTGCCTGCATGGCAACCCAGTTGTCACTCTTTCCAAGGTCCTTAAAATATTCTCCCGGTGAGAAAGCCAGATAGGCTGCAATTTTATCTGAGTTAGACTTTGCCAGCATAAAGCCCAGACTTGAAGAATATGAGGAACCCCAGAGAATAATCTTCTTTTTGGAAAGTTTAGATGCGTAATCAATGGCAGCCTGAATATCCTGGATTGCATCAAGGTAGCTTGTGCCTTTGCCGGCTTCTTCTGCCGCTTTTTTTGTCGCATTGTCTACATCATTCTTTGTTTTTCCAGAGCGCTGGTCAATGGCGATTGCGTTAAAGCCCAGAAGATTGAGTTTGGGGGCGATTTCAAGATACTCGCCGCGTGACCAGTTTGCCCGGTGGCAGAGAAGAATGAGAGGGGCCTTTTTGTCGTAAGCCATGTAGAGGTCGGCGGTTACGGGAATACCGTCCTGTGAAGCGAATGTCACAGTTTCCGGCTTTTCAACTTTTTTGGGTTCAACTTTTCCTGTAGTAGCACAAGAAAAAAACAGACTTCCTGCCAGGCAGGCAGCGGCAACAATGTTTAATACTTTCATAATAACTCCTTTAAAAACATCGTGTTAGCGGTCGTGCAGGAGGCACGAAATCGCAGTTTTGCCAACGGCAAAATCTGCAAATGATAAAAAGTACAAGGAAGTACTTTTTATCATGCCTCCTT
>ODAI013176349.1_pt1 | contig 24274 bp, 17 predicted proteins | sample 1539321 | NCBI WGS metagenome assembly ODAI01 (sample SAMN02144231, study PRJEB22623) | gut metagenome | biome: sheep rumen | host: Ovis aries | place: New Zealand | reverse complement strand
TGAAGGTGGTGTGCACGGAGGAGGGCAGCCGCTTTGAGTGCAAGGCAGTGATTTTGGCGACCGGTGTCAAGCGCCGCTTGCTGGGGCTTGAGGGTGAAACGGATTTAATCGGCGAAGGCATTTCGTTTTGCGCGGTATGTGACGGCGATTTTTATAAAAACCAAACCGTTTGTGTTGCCGGCGGCGGCAACTCCGCTTTGCAGGAAGCCATCCTGCTCTCGGACAAATGCGCAAAGGTGATTATGCTGCAGGATTTGCCTCATTTTACCGGTGAAGAACGCCTGCAAAAGGTGTTATTTGCGCGCGAAAATGTGCAAGCCTTCACGGGGGTGAAAATTGAAAAACTCCTCGCGCAGGGCGGGGAGCTGAGCGGTGTGGAGATTGTAAAAACCGCAACCGGCACAAGGGAAAGTATTGCTTGTGACGGGCTGTTTGTCGCCATCGGTTTGATTCCGGAAAACGAGCCGTTTAAAGCGCTTGCAGCGCTCAATGATTACGGCTATTTTGATGCGGATGAAAGCTGCACGACCAAAACACCCGGTATCTTTGTTGCCGGCGATTGCCGCTCCAAGAAAATCCGCCAGGTGACCACCGCGGCGGCGGACGGCACGATTGCAGCGCTTGCAGCGTGCGATTATATCAATGCCATGTAGCTAAAAAAGAAAATAGGCTGTCTCTTGCAGACAGCCTATTTTTTATATTTTTAATAAATAATTTCTTTATCTGTTCCGCTGTAGTTTTCGGCAAGGAGAATTTCGGCAATGTCCGCGATGGTGATGCTGCCGCTGTCATCCATATCCAAATTTTCGCGCCCCTGCGCGCTGCTGCCGTAATTGCCTGCTTGCAGCAGCAGGGAGATATCCGCAATATCCACCACACCGTCGCCGTTGGCGTCACCGTTATATATGCGCAGCAGTCCCAAGTCTGTTGTTTCAAAAATCGTGGCATCGGTAATGGTCAAGCTTGTGTGGTGCGGTGCGGTAAGGGTCAAGGTATAAGTGCCGCCGGCAAAGGGCGTGATGGTGAAAGCGCCCTCAACCGCATATTCGCTTTGTGTGCCAATCAGGTTTTCACTCTTTAGGGTGGCACCGCTTGCGGTGGTGCCGCGCAGGCTGATTTGCCCGGCGTTGACATTGACCGTGATGGGGTAGAGTTTGCCGTTTTTTAGGGAGGCAATCACGGTTGTGCTGCCTTCTCCCACAGCGTAAATAATACCGTTTTGGTCTACTGCGGCAATGGAGGGGTCATCGCTTTTCCACTGCGGCATTTCGGCGGAATAGGGGAGATTTTTGCCGTATTCCACAATATAGTGCTCGTTGAGATTGAGATTGATTTCTCCGCTCGGCATCGTTAAGCGAGAGAGCGCAATATCATTCACCTTCACAAGGCAGGAGGCGATTTCTCCCTGCACGGTGCAAAAGTAAACATTACAGATGCCGGGGGATTTTGTGTAAATCATCCCGCTTTGGGAGACAGTGGCCACGGCGGGGTTATCGCTGTACCAATAGCCGTCTAAATCCTCGCTTGCAGGGGTGAGCATGGCGGAGATAACAATCGAGCTTTTGGTCGTGGTTTCAATCTGCGGTCTGGAAAGCGCCAGCGAGCGCTTGGAGGAAAGGCGGACTGTTGCGCTTGCCTGCGCGCCGCTGTCGGCACGGGCGGTAATGGTGACTTCTCCGGCTTTCTTTGCCGTGAATACCCCCTCTTCATCCACTGCCAACAGGTTGGAGTTAGAGCTTTCATAGGTGATTTTGTTGGTGATATCCGCATCGGCAAGCAGTCGGTAGTCGAGAGTGCCGGGAATTTCAATATCATATACCGCTTTATCAAAGCTCAGCGCGGTGATTTCGCTTGTCGGCTTTACCTTGAGAGCAAAATCGGCGCGGATACCGCTCTTTGTCTTGGCGGTAATGGTGGCACTCCCGGTGCTGATGGCGCTAATCACGCCGGCATTGTTCACGGTTGCAACAGCCTCGTTATCGGAGCTGTAGAGGAGGGGCTCGCTGCTCTCGGGCACGGTCTGCGCGCCTAAGATATAGCTTTCGCCCTCGGCAAGGGTGGTGCCGCTTTCGCTCAAGAGAATTTCCTCAACAGGCACGCTGACGAGGATACGCACTTCGATTTCCTGCTCGCCGTAAAGGCAATGCATGGTGGTTTCACCCTCCTTGAGCAGCCTGACATTGCCTAACGAAAAGCTTGCAATGCTTTCATCCTCTATGGAAACGCTATATTTGGAATAATCAATGCGCGCTCGCGAGGGCAGGGAGTTTAAATTGAAGCTGAGCAGGTCGCCCGCTTGCCCCCTGAGCACTGCCGGGTTGCCGACCGTGTCGCTTTCGGGCATGGTGGAACTTAGCGCAACGGTTGCCTGCGCGCCGACATTGCCGATGCTGTCGCCGCCGGTAAGGGTGAGCGTGTCGGTAGGCTTGCGGCTGTAGTAGGGCATGGTCCAATAGCGGTAGTCGCCCCTGTCCTCGTAAAAGGAATAATCGGCATATTCTTCACTGAGTTGATTGGTATCGGTGATATCCAAGTAGCGGATGCTTTGGTCCGTTACCGCAAAAACGGTGCACTCTTTGTAAAGCGATACGCTCCCGAGCGAAGCCTCTGCGGAGTAGATACCGCCCTCGGTGAAGGTGACGGTGACACTTTTGAGGCATTCCTCGCCGTCGATTTCGCAAGAGGCGCTCAGGGTGAGCGAGCCGGTCTTTTTGGGGGTAAGCACACAATAGTTTCGGTATGCCTTCATCGTGGCAACGGTATTGGTGGAAATGCTCCAATTGAAAAACTCGGTGGTATCGGCAGGCGTGACATCTAAAGCAATCTTGACTGCGCCGTCGGCACGCGGGAAGCTGTATGCTTCTTGTGAAAAATCAAAGTGCCGCACCGGTGCAATCGGCTGCAGGGTAACAAGCTTATAGGGGGTGGCATCACTGATACCGCGCGCGTCCGCAGCATAAATGCGCACGGTAACGGGCGCGCTGTTCTCCGGGTAGAGTGCCACCAGCCAGGAGGCATCGTAGCCGTCTATATTCGATTTGCTTTTTTCATATGCATATTCCGTGGAGCAGGGGCTGCCGTCGGCATTTGTTAAAATAATATCGGCAGCGCCCTTGGTGTAAAATTCAATATAGCTTTCCGAGCCGACATAGCCCTCTGTGATTTCGGGTGTATTCATTTTGGGCGCGGCAACGATAACGGGAAAGGTGGCTTCCAGCCCGCTTTCGCTGCGCGCAAGGATGGCGGTTTGACCATAGTCCGCGGCAGTGACTTTGCCGCCGGCATCAACTGCGGCAACCGCCGGGTTCAGCGAGGTATAGCTCACGGCTTCCGTGGCGCTTGCTGTCGGGTAAAACTGCGCTTGCAGCTGCAAGCTGTCGTTATTATCGCTCAAAAAGAGGGTGGAGCCTGTTTTGGAAGAAAGCTTGAGGCTCTCCGCTTTTTGCTTCACGGTGAAGCGCACAACCGCCGCCCCGATACCGAAGGTATCGCCGGCAGAGGCGTAGATTTTAAACCTGCGGTTGCCCGCGGTGGAAAGCGGCACGCGGCAAGTGAAGAGATGCCCGCTTTCGTTTTGAGAAAACGCACAGAGGACGGTGGCCGTTTGATAGGTGCAATCGTAGACCTTCACCTGTTGTGCGGCGGTATCGGTTTGAATGTGTAAAAGCGCACTTTCGCCTGTAAAATATTCTTCTTTATCGCTTGCAGCACTGCGCACGCGCGCGCTCGCCGCCGCGGCTTTCGCCTTTGTGCCGATAGGGCATGGGGTACCTTCTCCCAACGCATCGCGCGGGGTAGCGGTTAAAGCGGCGCTATAGGGAATGGTGGCGGGCACGGTAAAGGTTCTGGTGTTGCCCTCTTGGGTGTATGTGCTGTAGCTGTTTCCACCGATGGTGAGCGCTTCTGTCGCGGTATTGGCGCGCAGCACATAGGCACCGCTTTCATAGTAAAACTCTTTGATTTCGGGCGCGGTGATGCGCAAGCGGCTTTCGCTCTCGGCAAAGCCCGATACCGGCGACAGGGTAACGGTAATTTCCTCGGTGGTCGGGAAATCTTCACTCCTCCAGCGCACGGTACCGCTCAGGGCATCCGCCTGCAGCTTCGGGTGGGTGCAGAGAAGGCGGCAAAAGGAGCCGACATTGGCGCCTTGCGGCTGCACGAGCGGTTGCAAGGTGACACTTTGCGCTGTGCGGGGCACCTCGGTAGCGGGCAGGCTCAGCTGCGTGGCGGGAATATAATCTTTATCCTCCGCATTATTCCCGGTGTAATAAAAGGTGATTTGAGAGAGCGCGGCGTCATTATCATTCATAAAGGCGCGAATGGTCTCTATTACATAATCCTGATTTGCTCCCAAGCGCAGGGGATTATTGCGAATATCCAAGAAGGTGCCGCGGTAGTAGCTTAAAGGCGAAATATCGGTGATATAGTTATCGGCAACATTTAAGTAACCGAGATTTTCAAAAGCGGCAAATGCGCGCACATCCTGCAGGCGGCAGCCGTCGGTTGCCAATTCCTGCAGGTAGTTGAGCTTTTCAAAGCTGTAGGAGGTAACAAAATCATTTCCCGATACGGAAAGGGAGATTAACCCGCTCAGGTTTTCAAAGCTGTCTGTTTGCGATAAAGAGCAGTTATCCGCATACATCTCGCGCAACAGCGGCGCGGTAGAGGGCGAAAAATGCAATTGTTCGATTTGCGGGTTGTTGGAAATATCTAATTTATACAGGCACGGGAAAGAGCTGCTTTCCAACCAAGCGAGGCTTTCCTCTGTCAGCCCCAAGCGGTTCATGGTGATGATTTGTACCTGCTCGAAAGCGGGAATGGATAGCACATAATCTGCCAAATCCGGAACAATGCCGCCCGAAATCATGGTAAGCGCTTCCATGTCGCTGCGGTGAACCGTTTCTAATTCTTCATCAAAGCAGCGGCTGAGGATATAGCGTGCATCGGCATCTAAATCCACTACCGGGTCCTCGCAGGGTGCGCAGGCAAGCGCCTGTGCCATATCGATGCGCTTGTAGGTATTGGTATCATAATAGCCTGTCACTGTTTGCGCCGTGGCTTGCAGCAGGGCATTTTTTACCTGATAGGGGCTCGCTTCCGGATGCACGCTGAGGTACAAGGCAGCGGTGCCGGCAACAATCGGTGTTGCCTGCGAGGTGCCGGACTTGTAGGCAAAAGCAGTGGTGCTGTTATGTGCCGGGCCGACAATTTCCACACCCGGTGCGGCAATTTGGTAATACTTGCCGCTCGGGTCATAGTTTGAAAACGAGGAGAGTGCGTCGGTATCGAGCGTGTAGTGCGAGCGCGCTTGCTCGGTGTATTCACCGTAGCTCATCACACCGATAACACCGTTGCACGCAGCCGGGTATTGCGGTGCCACCGCAGCATCTAAGCCGGAGTTGCCCGCCGCGCCGACCAGCACCGCCTTGCGCGCTGCGCGCTGGTAAGCGACCGCCATGGTGTCGGACAGGCTGCCGCCGCTGAAGCTCATATTAATCACATCGGCACCGTTTTCCACCGCAAAGTTTAAGCCTTTTAAGATGGCATCATCGGTCATGGTGATGCCGCTTGCAATTTTGACCGGCATAATTTTGACTTGGGGGGCAATGCCGACATAGCCGAAATCGTTGGCGCGCATGGCGATAATGCCTGCCACATGGCTGCCGTGGCCGTTGGTATCGGTGACATCCGCACTGTCATTAAGCGCGTTATAGCCGTCGATATCGCCCTCGCTCCAAATAGCGCCCTCAAATTCTTTGTGCGCGGTATTGACACCGGTATCCAACACCGCAACGGTGACATCTTCACTCCCTAAGCTGTCGGCAGCCAGCCAAGCCTGCGGAAGCGAAAGGGATTTCTTGTACCACCCGAATGCGTTATAGGCATCACCCGTTTTTTCGCTTTCTGCGGGTAGGGTGACGGTATCAATGGTTTGGATATAATTGGGGTCTGCCGCGAGAATATCGGGGCGCTGCTCCAGGGTGTCGCAAAGCTTTTCGATGTCCGTGCCGTATGCCACGGTTCCCTTTAAGGTGCGCACATGGTCTTCGCTTAATGCTTCTGTATTTAATATTTCCGCGGTATTCAGCGGGAGCGGTTCATCATAAACAACGGTTGTATCCTGCGAGAGAATCACTTCATTGGCAACATATTCGCTTCTTTCGGGCGCGGCTGTAGTGCTGCCTGCCGCCAAGCTCAGCGGGGCACAGGTGAATACAACACTTATGCATAGTAATAAAGCGATAATCTTTTTCATGGTTCTTTTTGAAATTTTGAAATCAGCGGTGCTTTTTCTTTTTTTGCACCTTGTGCTTTTTGCCATCGGGGGTGACAATGTAGGTGTGTGCCAATTCCGCTTCCAGGCTCTTTTTCCACATTGCGATATATTCCTTGCGCAAGGCTGCCTGCTCCAGCTTTTCCTCTTCACTTAAACCGATGGTTTTTTGCTTGTGTGCGAGCGTGTTGATGCGCTCAATTTTTTTCTGGTCCATAGTTTCTCCGCTATTATAATGTTTCTAATACAATTATTATATATTTTATCTTTTTTGTCAAATGCAAATTCATGGCAGTGTTTTGCGGCGCAGGCAGGGCGAAAATAAAAAAGCTTTACGCGGGGTAAAGCTTTTTTGTTAATACATAAATTTTTTCATTTGGCGAATATCCTCGCCCTCAAATTGAATCGGCACATATTCGCCGATGATGCGCGAGGCGATGCGCTCGCCGTACTGTTGTTGAATCCCCGTGATATCGAGGTTGGTGGTGATGATAATCGGCTTTCCCGCTAAGAGTCTGCCTTCAATGATGTTGTGGGCAACGGAAGCGGAAAAGGAGGTGTGAAATTCACTGCCGAGGTCATCCACAATCAACAAGTCGGCGTCTAAGAGCTTTTGCATGGTGTAGGTGCCCTGTATTGATTGAAACTTTTCTTTTTCGATATCGGAAAAAATCACCCCTGCCATACCGTAGACCACATTGTAGCCTTTTTGAATCACGGCGGCGGCGGTGGCAAGGCTCAGATGCGTTTTTCCCAAGCCCGTTTTGCCGAAGATGTAAAGGGATTTGGAGTGCTCGTTAAAATCGGCGCTGTATGCTTTTAAATACTCTAAATTGGCTTTGGCTTTTTCGAGCGCGCTCTTGCCGTTTTTATCCTGCAAATTTTTGTAATAGGACAAATCGAAATTTTCAAAGCTGCAGTTTTTGGAGGGGGAAATGCGCGCAAGCTCTTTTAAGGAAATGGCAACGGCGCGCTGCTTGATGCAAGAGCAAATTTTACCGTCAACCCTGCCGCGGTCGGAGCACAGCGGGCAGGAATAGGGCACCTCGAGGTAATCCTCGGGCAGGTGCATGCTTTTGAGCAGCGCCTTGCGCTCTTGCTGCAAGCGCAGGCTTTCGGCTGCGAGGGAATCTATGCTTTGCGCGGCATTTTTATCGTAAAATGCCTTGGCGATGGAGGCACCGATTGCGCTCAGTTCGCGCGAAATGGCGGCAATGCGCGGGCACTGCTGCTCCACCTGCGCTTTGCGCTCGATGGAGAGCTCTAACGCCTGCGCGCGCTCTTGTGCCGCGGCGGCAAATGCTTTTGAGATGGCTTCGGGGCTATACATCGCTTTCCTCCTTGGTATATTTTAAATCATAATTATCTAAAAACCGATTGAATTTATCAATAGAATACGACGGGGCAGGGTCTTTGGCGGCGCTCTTTTTTGCGCCCTGCGGTGCCTTGGCTTGCGCGAGCGCTTCCGCCTGCTCAATGCTGCCGACACCTGCTTCATGCCACGAGGTGATGATTTTATCTAAATAGGTATAATTGACCTTGTCGATGGAATCGAGCATTTTTTCATAGCCGAAAGCGAGCAGCTCGATATTCATCTGCCACTCTCTCGTCCACTTCACAAAGAGTGCTTCCTGCTTTTTGGTCGGATTTTTATGGGGGATACCCGCCTGCTCGCTGAAGCTGTGCCAAAGCTTGTTGGTCTTGTTGAGCTGCTTGATTTTCTGCTCCGCCTGCTCGAGGGTTTTGATGCCCTCCTCCGCCCAATTGATACCGACGGTTTGGATGTAGCGCGTGCCCGTTCTGCCGGAGAGCACGGCGTATTTAATGAGCATGAGGATGACCTCGGCGGGTAAGCCGTAGTAATCCGTTAAGCTCAAGAGCATGGAGCGCTCCGCTTTGGAGATGGTTCTGCCGAAGATTTCCTGGCTCTTTTGGAGCAAAAACTTAAACTCGGGAGACTCCTTGGCTCTTGCGAGAATATCCTCATCATCCGCCATGGCGGAACCGAGGGCATGGGCTGCCTTTTGCGGCTTTGGTGCAGGTGCGGTTGCAGGCGCCTTCTCCGGCACCTCGGCTGCCGGCACCGTCACGGGCGGCACGCTTTGCACTGCCGCTCCCGCTTCGGGAACCATAAAGCCGTTATCAATCCAATAAAAAATCGCTTCGTTGACAATGGCTTTGTCCATATGCAACTCGGCGGCAATGTCTCCCGCGCTTTTGGGCTGCTCGGCATGGCGCAATACCCAAAGCAAAATCAAAATATGCTTCGGGTTGGCAAGCTTTATGAAATTGTCTGCCAAGGCATTCGGCACCTGAAAAGAGGAATCAAGCGCTGCCAAATTAACTTTGTATTGCATTTTTTCTCCAAACATTGCACATTTTTCGCGGGAAAACAATTGTACCACCCCGGGCTTCATTTTTAAAGATGGAAAATTGAACAATCTTTTGGGAATAAATTCGACCTTTTAACGGCGAAATTTTTATTCTTCAACAATTTGTCAACATAAGTTTAAACAAGTGAGAAAGAATCCATACTTTTTTTGAAAAAAACAAAAAAATTCTTGACAAAGGCGCGGCGATATATTAAAATATCTCAGAACAATAAAGTAAGGCGCAAGCCTTCACCTTATTTGCGGGAGCGGAAAGGTCAATATCCTGAGAGAGCAGAGTTTTTCTGCGCGCCTTGATATTGCACCGCCCTGTCGGTGCTTTTTTTGTTCACAAAATTCATCAATAATGGAGGTGCTTGGAAATAGCTGCAAAAGACAACACTTTAGTGAATGAGCAAATCAGAGCAAAAGAGCTGAGAGTCATTTCGGATAACGGCGAGCAATTGGGCATTATGTCTTCACGAGAGGCGCTTGCCATTGCCGAGGAGAAGGATTTGGATTTGGTGCTCATCGCGCCGAATGCAAAGCCGCCCGTGTGCAAAATTATGAACTATGGTAAGTATTGCTTTGAGCAGGCGAAAAAAGCCAAGGAAAACAAGAAAAAGCAAAAAACCATGGAGATTAAGGAAATTCGACTTTCTTTAAATATTGATGTTCATGATTTTAATACCAAATTAAAGCATGCGGAGCGCTTTTTAAAAGCCGGCAATAAGGTAAAATGCTCGATTCGCTTGAGGGGTCGTGAGATGGGGCACTCGGACATGGGCGTTCAAACCATGAAGCGCTTTGCCGATGCCTGTGAAGAATTTGCTAATGTGGAAAAACAGCCGAAATTAGAGGGGCGTCAAATTTTGATGTTCCTTGTCGCAAAGCAGGCTAAGTAGTTATACCAAGCCACCCTAATACTAAGGAGGAAAAAATTATGCCTAAAATTAAGACACATACCGGTGCAAAAAAGCGCTTTAAGCTTTCAAAAAACGGTAAGCCGATTAGAGCTCATGCAAACAAGAGCCACATTCTTACTAAGAAAACAACCAAGAGAACCAGAAATCTTCGCAAGACTACGGTTGCCGACAAGACCAACCAAAAGCAAATCAAGAGATTGGTTCCTTATAAGTAAAAACCGATTGCCGCGCGATGCCGACAGGCATTTTCGGCGGCGCAACCTGCACGGCAGGAAAACTATAACAACAACGGAGGTACAGATACATGGCTCGTGTTAAGGGCGCGATGATGACTCGCAAAAGAAGAAAAAAGACTTTAAAAATGGCAAAAGGCTACTATGGTGCAAAGAGCAGACTCTTTAAGACCGCCAAAGAAGCCGTCATGAAATCAGGCAACTATGCCTACATCGGTCGTAAGCAAAAGAAAAGAGATTTCAGAAGACTTTGGATTACCAGAATCTCTGCTGCTTGCAAGCAAAACGGTATGAATTACTCTACCTTTATTAACGGCTTGAAGAAGGCAGGCATTGAGCTCAACAGAAAGATGCTCTCTGAAATTGCCGTTTCCGACCCGAAGGCCTTTACCGCTCTGACAGAGCAGGCAAAGGATGCTTTGAAATAAGAGAAATAAAGCGTGGTGATAAGTGCAAACTTATCACCGCTTTTTTATCATCTATTTACAGGTGATATTTTTTTGTGCGAAAAAAAATCGGCAAATCCGAAAAAAATATCTTGAAAAATTCCGCGCGGCTCACTATACTATATAATTGCGGTAACATCCGCAAATTTCAGAAAGCTTGTGTGGTGCCGATGGACAAGATAACGAGCAGAAGCAATCCGAAAATTAAATATGCCTGCTCTTTGAAAAATGATTACACCGGCGATTTTTTGCTTGCGGAGGGCTTGCGCCTGTGCCGCGATGCGGCGCAAAACGGCGTGCCGATTCGCACCTGCTTTCTCAGCGAGAAAATGCTTGAGAGCGGTGCGTGCGCGGAAATTCTCGCAGCGAGTGAGGAGACTTATTGCATCAGCGAGTCTGTTTGCGATAAGCTTGGCGATACCAAAAATCCCCAAGGGGTTTTTTGCATTTGCCGAAAGCCTGCCGCGGAGCACACCGTCAACACGGGCGGAAAATATCTCTTTTTGGAAAATGTGCGCGACCCCGGCAATTTCGGAACCATGCTGCGCACCGCAGAGGCGTTCGGCTTAAGCGGTATTATGGCAGCGGGCTGTTGCGAGGTATTTGCGCCAAAGGTGCTGCGCGCTTCCATGGGCGCCGTGTTTCGCTTTCCCGTAATCAAAGCGGAAAATGCAGGCGCATTTTTGAACGATTGCATCAGTAAAGGGATGCACCTTTACTGTGCAGTGGTAGACAGCGCGGCAGAAGATGTTGCCGTTCTTGAGGGGAAAAGCGGTATCATCGCGGCAGTCGGCAATGAGGCAAACGGCTTGAGCGGCGCGATGCTTGCCTTGGGCGAAAGCTTCACGATTCATATGGCAGGCAGAGCGGAGAGCTTCAATGCCTCGCAAGCGGCGACCGTGATAATGTATGAGATGTCAAAATGAGTAACACGGTATATTGGCTTTGGCTGCAGGAAAAATTAGGTGCAGGCGCTGCAGTGGCAAAGCTGCTCGAGCAATACGGCGATATTCGGAGCATTTATGCAAGCACCGATTATACCGGCACCTATCTGAGAGCGGGCAAGCAAAAGCTGCTCGATAAAGCCTTGGAAAAAAGCGAGCAAATTTGCGCATATTGCGCACAAAAAGGTTATACAATATTAACACCGGAGCATGCGCGCTACCCGAATGCTTTTCGCGCTATGCCCGATTTTCCCTGTGCGCTGTATGTGCAAGGGGATATCGATTTTAACGCACTGCCGTTTATTTCCATCGTCGGTGCGCGCAAAGCGACCTATTACGGGTTAAATGTGGCAACAAGATTGGCATATTCCCTCGCGGCAGGCGGCGCGGCGGTAGTCAGCGGCGGCGCGCTCGGCATTGATTCCGCGGCGCATAAAGGCGCCGTGCTCGCCGGCGGCAAAACCGTGATGGTGCTCGGCTGCGGCTTGGACGGCGGCTATATAAAAGAAAATGATGCACTGCGTGCGGCAGTCGTCAAAAGCGGCGCCGTGGTAAGCGAGTTTGCACCGCAGTTTAAAGCAAATCGCCTGTCTTTCCCGATTCGCAATCGGCTGATTGCAGCGCTTGGCTTGGGCACCGTGGTGGTGCAGGCGAGCACAAAATCCGGCTCCCTCATCACGGCGGATTTTGCAAGGCAATACGGCAGAGATGTTTTCGGTGTGCCGGGCGGCATTTACAATAAGGATTTCCAAGGGGTCAATGAGCTGATTCGTGACGGTGCCGGGATTGTGACCGGCGTGGCGGATATTTTGGGCAACTACAAGCAGCTCTATCCCGCGCAAATTGATATTCAAAAAGCCACTGCGTTCGACATTCGCGACAATGAAGAAATCTATCGGGATTTGCCCAAAACGAAAATTGAAGCGGTCGATGAGGAAATTGAGCTGAAGCTCGATGAAAAGAAGCATATCAAAGGCTTGGCACCGAAAACAAGGTTGGTTTATGACAGCCTGGAAACGGGGCCGAAGCATATTAATGAAATCTGCGCGCTGACTTCACTCCCGCAAGCGGAGGTCATGCCGCAGCTGACAAGCCTTGAGCTGATTGACGCGGTCATTGCCCTCGAGGGCAGGAGATACCGCCAAAGCTGAGGCATATAACACAGGAAAAAACAATCGATAAAATTGATAAAATACAGAGGTTAGCATATGTCTACATTAGTCATTGTCGAGTCACCGACAAAGAAAACAACCATAAAAAAATATCTCGGTAAGGATTACACGGTCGTGGCATCCAACGGGCACGTCAGGGACCTTCCCGGCTCCAAGCTCAGTGTGGATGTGGACCATGATTTTGAGCCGAAATATGCCATCGTGAAGGGCAAGGGAGACCTTGTCAAAAACCTGATGGAGGCGGCGGAAAAGAGCGATAATGTGTTGCTCGCAACCGACCCCGACCGCGAGGGAGAAGCCATTTCCTGGCACCTTGCCACGCTGCTGGGCTTGGATTTAAAGGCTGCCGACAGAGTGACCTTTAATGAAATCACCAAAAGCGGTATTGAGGCGGGGATGAAGCAGCCGCGCGCGATTGATATGGATTTGGTCAATGCACAGCAGGCGCGCCGCATTTTGGACAGGCTTGTAGGCTACCGCCTTTCCCCCTTTGTCTCCCAAAAAATCCGCAGAGGCTTGAGTGCCGGCAGAGTACAGTCGGTAGCGCTGCGCCTGATTGTGGACAGGGAAAAGGAAATTCGCGCTTTTGTGCCCGAGGAGTATTGGTCCATCACCGCAAAGCTGGTACCGCCCTCCTCCAAAAAGCAGTTTAAGGCTGCGTTTTACGGGCAAAACGGCAAAAAGGTAAAGCTGACAAACAAAGAGAAAACCGACGCGGTCCTGGCACAGCTCGACGGGGCGGAGTACAAAGTGGCTTCCGTCACCAAAAGCGTGCGCAAAAAGTCGCCGCAGCCGCCCTTTATTACCTCGACCATGCAGCAGGAGGCCTCGAGAAAGCTCGGCTTCCAATCCAAGCGCACGATGAAGGTGGCACAGGAGCTGTATGAAGGTATGGATGTGCCCGGCTTCGGCACCCTCGGTGTGATAACCTATATGAGAACGGACTCGCTGCGTATCTCCGAAGAGGCGAGAGCGAGCGCCAAGCAGTTTATTGCCGCCAACTACGGCAAGGAATATGTGCCTGCCAAGCAGCGCTATTTTAAGCAAAAAAACAAGGTGCAGGATGGTCACGAAGCCATTCGCCCGACCAATATTTTAATTACTCCCGAGGTCTTTGCCGCTTCGGGCGCAAGCCGCGACCAGGTAAAGCTGTATAAGCTCATTTGGGAGCGCTTTGTCGCTTCGCTGATGGCAGAGTGCCTGCAGGATACGGTGAAGGTGGATATCACGGCGGCAAACTGCCTGTTTAAAGCCTCCGGCTACACCGTGAAGTTTGACGGTTACACAAGGCTTTACGAGGAATCCGCCGACGAAGAGGAGACCGGCGGCGCGCTGCCGGCGCTCGGCGAGGGCGATATTTTGCGCCTGCGCGGGCTTGACGGTGCGCAGCACTTTACCCAACCGCCTGCCAGGTACACGGAAGCGACCTTGATTAAAACCCTCGAGGAAAACGGCATCGGCAGACCGAGTACCTATGCTTCCATCTTAACCACCATTCTTTCCAGAGAGTATGTGGTGCGTGAAAGCAGGCATATTAAGCCCACGGAGCTCGGCGAAGCAATCACCGACCTGCTCGAGAGCAAATTCCCGAAAATTGCCGATGTCACCTTTACTGCTCAAATGGAGCAAAGCCTTGATGATATCGGCCAGGGCGAGAGAGATTATATCGAAATGCTGCACACCTTCTATGATGATTTTGAGGACAATCTCAGCAAGGTCAAGAAGGAAATGGAGGGCGTGAAGATTAAGCTCAAAGAGGAAGAAACCGATGTGAAGTGCGAAAAGTGCGGTGCCAACATGGTTGTAAAGGTTGGCAGATTCGGCAAATTCCTCGCCTGCCCGAATTACCCGAAGTGTAAAAATACCAAGCCCTTTGTGGTCAACACCGAGGGCGTGTGCCCCCGCTGCGGCGGTCAGGTTGTGACCAAAAAATCCAAGCGCGGCTATAAGTTTTACGGTTGCTCGAATTACCCGGATTGTAACTTTATGACCTGGGATGAGCCGACTGCGGAAAAGTGCCCCGAGTGCGGGTCCACTCTCTTTAAGCAAAAGGGTGGCGTGCTCGCCTGCTTGAAGGAGGATTGCGGCTTTTCCAAAAAAGCGCAGAGAAAAACAAAAAAAGCAAGTAAGTAAGAAAAAAGAGGAGTGTGCACTCCTCTTTTTCCAAATAGGAGAATACCATGGAACCAATTACCGTAATCGGCGGCGGCTTTGCCGGGTGTGAAGCAGCGTGGCAGATTGCCTGCCGCGGCGGCAAGGTCAAGCTGTATGAAATGAAGCCGCGCGCGTTTTCCCCTGCGCATAAGAGCGAACAGCTGTGCGAGCCGGTCTGCTCCAATTCCTTTAAGGCAAAGCGAACGGAGTCGGCGGCAGGGTTGTTGAAGGCGGAGATGAAGCTGCTCGGCTCGCTGTGCGTGCCCTGCGCGGAGAAAACGGCGGTGCCCGCAGGCGGCGCACTGGCGGTAGATAGGGATTTATATGCCGCGCTGGTGAGCCGAGAAATAGAGAATCACCCGAATATTGAGGTGATTCGCGAAAAGCTTGAGGATTTCCCCGCGGGCATTGTCATCGTTGCAACAGGCCCGTTGACTGCGGGCGAGCTTGCGGAAAAAATCAGCGAAAAGTGCGGGAAGGCGCTGTCGTTTTATGACGCTGCCGCCCCGATTGTCAGCGCCGAGAGTATTGACAGGGCATTTGCCTTTTGCCAATCGCGCTATGACAGAGGCGGGGAGGAGGATTACTTAAACTGCCCGCTCAACAAAGCCGAGTACGAAGCCTTTCACGATGCGCTCGTTCACGCCGAGGGTGCCGTGGTGCATGATTTTGATGTGTACGAGGGCTGTATGCCCATTGAAAAGCTCGCCAAGCGCGGGCAGGATGCCATCCGCTTCGGTCCGATGAAGCCGGTCGGCTTGACCGACCCGAAAACCGGGCACCGCCCTTGGGCAGTGCTGCAGCTGCGCAAGGAAAACAGCATGGGCACCATGTATAACCTGGTCGGTTTCCAAACCAATTTAAAGTTTGGCGAGCAAAAGCGCGTCTTTTCCATGATTCCCGCGTTGCACGATGCGGAGTTTCGCCGCTACGGTGTGATGCACCGCAATTCCTTCATTCACTCTCCCGGGCTGTTAGAGCCGACTTTAAATTTAAAAAATGAACCGCGCATTTTCTTCGCCGGGCAAATCACCGGCGTGGAGGGCTATATGGAGTCTGCTTCAAGCGGTATTTTGGCAGGTATCAATGCCTTGGCTTATGCGCAGGGCAAGGCAGGGCTTGTGTTGCCCGGCACGACAATGATGGGCGCGCTGACACGCTATATTACCGATGAAAGTGTAAAGGATTTTCAACCCATGGGCGCCAATTTCGGCATTGTAGACCCTCTTGCGCAGAAAATCAGAGATAAGCGCGAGCGCTACGCGGCACTGGCGGCGCGCTCGCTCGAAACACTCTCGCAAATCAAAAAGGATACATCCGAGGCGGGCTGCCTTTAACGCAAAAGAACGACAAAAAAGCCGAATCCGGCGCAGGGAAAATCGTATTTTTCCCTGCGCTGCTTGTTTTTTGTGCAAAAATGCATTGACTTATTTTAAATAAAATATTATTATATTTATATATATTCAAAAAATCAGGAAATTTTAAAACTATAAGGAAAGCGCTTGCGCTCTCGGGCGATGTCAAAGCCGCCGCGGCAGGAGCAAAGCGTTTAGGAAAACATATGGAACAATTAGAAAAAATTATCGGATACACCTTCCAAAACAAAGCGCTGCTTCAAACCGCGCTGACCCATTCCTCTTATGCCAATGAAAAGGGTGTCGGCACGCTTTATAACGAGCGCCTTGAGTTTTTGGGCGACTCGGTGCTCGGCATCATCACCGCGGAGTACCTGTTTAAAAACCACCATGATTTTCCCGAAGGGGAGCTGACCAAGGTGCGCGCGGCGCTCGTTTGCGAAAAAGCGCTGTACAAATTCGCTTCGGAAATCTCCTTGGGCGAATATCTGTATTTGGGCAAGGGCGAGCTGCACACCGGCGGCAGAAACCGCCCCTCTATTTTGGCAGATGCCTTTGAAGCGCTCATTGCCGCCATTTATTTGGACGGCGGCATGGAGCAGGCAAAGCGCTTCGTGCTGCACTTTATCACTGCGGCGCAAGAGGATGCCATCGAAATCAACACCGATTATAAAACAAAGCTGCAGGAGATTATTCAAAAGAATCCCGAGGAACGCATCGAGTATGCAATTGTGGATGAAACCGGGCCCGACCATGACAAGCGCTTTGTGGTTGCCGTGAAGCTCAACTCCAATGTCATTGGCGAGGGCAAGGGCAGGAGCAAGAAGCAGGCAGAGCAGAAGGCGGCAAAGGAAGCACTTCGGTTAATGGGCTTATGAGCAATGTTGCCATGTTTGTCGCGCACGAGGGCTGTGCGCACCGCTGCTCTTTTTGCAACCAGCATATCATTGCCGGGCAAAACCGCCGCTTAAGTGCCGCGCAGGTGGCGCAAACCTTGCAGCAAGCGTTGGCTTCACCGCGGCACGGCGAAAATCAAATTGCTTTTTTCGGCGGCAGCTTCACCGCTATTGAGCGCGGGTATATGAAAGAGCTGTTAGATGCCACGGTCCCGTTTCGGGAGGCATTTGCCGGCATTCGCATTTCCACAAGACCCGATGCTGTCAATGAAAAAATATTAGCCTTTTTAAAGCCCTACGGTGTCACCGCTATCGAGCTGGGTGCGCAGAGTATGGATGATGAGGTGCTCTCGCGCAATCGGCGCGGGCATACCGCGGCAGATGTGAAGCGGGCAAGCGCACTCATTCGCGCGCAGGGCTTCGAGCTCGGCTTGCAGATGATGACAGGGCTCTACGGCTCCACCGATGAAAAGGATATCGAAACCGCGCAGGAGCTCGTGGCGCTGCAGCCGCAAACCGTGCGCATTTACCCGACAGTCGTGCTGGCGGGCACAGAGCTTGACAGGCTCTACCGCAGCGGCGCCTATGCACCGCCGGGAGTGGAAAGCGCCGTGGAGCTTTGTGTGAAGCTGATGCGCATTTTTGATGCGGCAGGGGTTCGCATTTTGCGCGTCGGTCTGCACGACAGCGAGCAGTTGAAAACAACGCATACCGCCGGTGCCTATCACCCGGCATTCAAGGAGCTGTGCCTTTCAAGGCTATATTTGCAAAATGCAAGGGCTGTGTTAGAGGGAAACCCGGCAGGGCACTACACCTTGGCGGTGGGTAGTCCGTATCTTTCGCAGATGATTGGGCAAAGCCGACAAAATCTCCTTCTTTTGGCAAAAGAGGGTTATCAAATTCGCGTGATACCTGAAAGCGATATGCGCCCGTTTCAGGTGAAAATAGTAAATAAAGAACAGGATTAAGACAAGAATGTATTTAAAGAGTATCGAATTGCAGGGCTTTAAGTCCTTCCCGGATAAAACCGTGCTGCGCTTTCACAAGGGCATTACCGCCGTTGTGGGGCCAAACGGCAGCGGTAAGTCCAATGTCTCGGATGCCGTCAGGTGGGTGCTCGGCGAGCAGAGCACCAAAACACTGCGCGGCTCGAAGATGGAGGATGTTATCTTTTCGGGCACCTCCGAAAGGCGCGCGCAGGGCTTTGCGCAGGTTACCTTGGTTTTGGACAATACCGACCGGCAGATTGATTTTGATAAAGATGAGCTGACCACCGCCCGCCGCTATTATCGCTCGGGCGAAAGTGAATATATGATAGACGGCGCTACCGTCAGGCTGCGTGATGTCAATGAGCTGTTTATGGATACCGGCCTCGGGAGAGACGGTTACTCCATCATCTCCCAAGGCAAGATTGCCGATATTATCTCCTCCAAGAGCAATGAGCGCCGCGAGATATTTGAGGAAGCGGCAGGCATCAGCCGCTATCGCTACCGCCGCCAGGATGCACAGCGCAAATTAGCGCAGGCGGAAGAAAATATGGTGCGCCTGTTGGATATTTTGGATGAGCTTTCCGCGCGCGTCGGACCGCTGAAAACCCAAAGCGATAAGGCAGAGAAGTTTTTGGAGCTTGCCGAGGAAAAGAAAAATCTGGAAATCGGCTTGTGGCTCGATTTAATCAGCAAGAGTAACGACAAGCTGCGCGAGCAGGAGAAAAAAATCACTCTCGCCGGCGCGCAGTACGAGCAGTGCGAAGCGGAGCTTGAAAAAATCGAAAAAGAGAATGAAGAAATCTATGCGCAAAACGCCGATTCCAATCTTGTCATTGAAGCGCTGCGCAATAATGCCGCCTCGTTTGAGGAGGAGGCAATCCGCAAGGAGAGCGAGATTGAGCTCGCTTCGCAAAATATAGCGCACAATAACGATACCATCGAGCGCATTCGCACCGAGGCAGAGCAGGCAGGCGATACCGAGGAGCAGATTGACAAGCAGATTGCCGAGCGGCAGGCGCAGATTGCTCAGCTCAATGAAAAAATCGCCGCCGAGCGCAGCCTGTTGGAAGAGCAAAGCCGCGGCATGCAGAGCTTGATGAATGAAAACGAGCAGTTCACAAAGCAGTTTTCCTCCTTTACCGAGGAGCTGTCCTCTTTGCAGCTTGCGCTTTCGGATGCAAAGGTGGAAAAATCCACCGCCCTTTCCTCCGCCGAGCAGATAGTGCGCCGACAGGGCGATATTGACAGCGCGATTGCACAAAAAAATGCAGCGCTTGCCACCGCAAAGGCGGAGCGCGAGGCATGTGCACAGCAGTTAAAGGCATATGAGGATGCCGTGCAAAGCAGCCGCAACAGTCTCGAAGGGTACGATTTAAAATATGTGTCCGAAAAAAACAAGGCGCACAAGCTCAAAGCAGAGTGTGACCGCTTAAACGCCGAATCTTATAACCAAAACCAAAAGCTTGCCATGCTAAAAGAGCTGCAAAAGAATATGGAGGGCTACTCGGGCGCGGTCAAAGCAGTGGTGCAACAGGCGCGCCACGGCGTGCTGCGCGGGATTCACGGCGCACTTGCCGATTTAATTCAAACCGACCCCGCCTATTCCCTTGCCGTGGAGACGGCGCTGGGCAATGCGCTGCAAAATGTGGTAACCGGTGATGAGGCGGATGCCAAGCGCGCCATCACCTACTTAAAGAACAATCGCTTGGGCAGAGTCACCTTCCTGCCGATTGCGGCAATGGAAGCACGCTCTTTAAAAGAAAAGGGCATTGAGCAGTGCGCAGGCTTTGTGGATTACGCCACCCGCCTGGTGGAGTGCGATAAGCAGTATCAAGATATCATTGCCAACCTGCTCGGCAAAACGGTCGTGGCAGAGGATTTAGACAGTGCGATTGCCATCGCCAAGCAATACCGAGGTGCATTTAAGATTGTCACGCTTGACGGGCAGATTATCCACGCCGGCGGCTCCATGACCGGCGGCTCAAAAGCCAAAAACACCGGTATGCTCTCGCGTGCGGCGGAAATCGAGAAGCTCAAAAAGAGCTGCGCTGCGGTGAAAGCCGAAGCGGAGCAGGCATTTGAAAAGAGCAATGCGGCAGCGAGCGCGCTCGCGAAATTGGAGGCCGAGATGGAAGCGGTCAGAGCCGATATTGTTTCCGGCGGAGAAGATGTGATTCGCACGCGCGGCGAGCTGAATCTCATCAGCGAGCAGTGTGCGGCGGCGGAAGCAGCGGTGCGCGAGCTCGAGCAGGAAAAGAGCAATGCGGCAGCCACGGTGGCTTCTTTCAAGGCGCAGGCGGAGAGCGCCGATGCCGGTATCGCACGCATTGAGGCGCAAATGCACCGCGTAGAGCAGGGGATCGAAGCCATCAATGCCGATAAGGAAAAATTGGAACAGCGCCGCGCTCAGCTCAACGAAACGGCGAATGCAGTCAATATCAAGATTGCCGAGGCAAGCAAGGATATTGCCGCGCAGCGCGAGGCAATTCAGTCCTTGACCCTGCAAAAGCTCTCCCAAGCGGAGCGCGCGGCAAAAACGGCAGAAGAAATTGCTGCCATTTCCAAGCAAAATGAAGCGCTCGAAGAGACCATCGCGCAAGCGGAAGAGGCGAAAAACACCCTGCGCGACAAGGCACAGCAGGCGAAGCAAAACATCGAGCAGATTATCGCTTCGCGCAGCGAGCTTGAGAAGCGCTCTACCGAGCTGCGCGCCGCCGAGAAGGAGTACACGGCACAGCGCGAGAAGCTCTCCGGCGAGATGGCAAGGCTTTCCGAGCGCAAAATCAATATGCAAAATGAATATGAAACCACCGTCGCAAAGCTCTTTGATGAATACGAGCTGACCCGCTCGCAGGCAGAGCAGCTCAACATTAAGCTTGAAAACATCGGCGAGGCACAGCGCACGCTCGCTTCCGTAAAGGCGAAAATCCGTGCCCTGGGCTCGGTGAATGTGGCGGCGATTGAAGAGTATAGAGAGGTCAAGGAGCGCCACGATTTCCTAAGCCTGCAATTGGAGGATGTGCAAAAGAGCGAGCGCGAGCTGACCAAGCTTATTAAGGAATTGACCAACAATATGTCGGCACAGTTCACGGCGCAATTTGCCAAAATCAATCAAGAATTTGCCGCGACCATGCACGAGTTCTTCGATGGCGGCAAGGCGGAGCTGCAGCTGGAGGATGAAGAGAATGTGCTCGAGTGCGGCATCGAAATCAAGGTGCAGCCCCCCGGCAAGAATGTGCAAAACATTGCGCTGCTTTCCGGCGGCGAAAAATCGCTGGCGGCAGTGGCACTGCTGTTTGCTATTTTGAAGGTCACCCCCGCGCCGTTTTGTATCTACGACGAGGTGGAGGCGGCGCTCGATGATGTCAATGTAGATAAATACGCTAAGTATATGCGCAAGATGTGCGAGCGCATTCAGTTTATCGCCATCACCCACCGCAGAGGCACCATGGAGGAAGCCGATGTGCTCTACGGTGTGACCATGCAGGAAAAGGGCGTTTCCAAGCTCTTGGAGCTGAAGGCGGCGGAGGTTTCCGCTAAGCTCGGAATATAAAATAAAAAAGTCAGGAAGAAAGCCATGGGAATTTTTTCAAGAATCAGCGAAGGATTAAAAAAGACAAGAGATTCGATGTCGGGTGCGATTGACTCGATGTTGAAATCGTTTAAAAAGATTGATGACGAGCTCTATGAGGAATTGGAAGAGATTTTGATTATGAGCGATGTCGGCGTTTCCACTGCCGAGAAAATCATCGAGCAGCTCAAGCAAAAGGTGAAGGAGGATAAAATCACCGAAGCGACCGCGCTCAAGCCCGCCATTGTCGAGGTGGTGCGGCAGATGATTGCCGGCGGGGAGCAGATGCACTTGAGCACCAAGCCCTCGGTGATACTGATGATTGGTGTCAACGGCGCCGGTAAAACGACCACCATCGGCAAGCTTGCGATGAAGTACCAAAGCGAGGGGAAAAAGGTGATTTTAGGCGCTGCCGATACCTTTAGAGCGGCTGCTATTGAGCAGTTGGAGGTTTGGGCAGAGCGCGCCGGTGTGCAGATGATTAAGCACGCCGAGGGAGCCGACCCTGCCGCCGTGGTGTTTGATACCATTGCCGCCGGTAAAGCGAGAAACGATGATATTATTATCTGCGATACGGCGGGCAGACTGCAAAACAAGAAAAATTTGATGGATGAGCTCAATAAAATTTCGCGCATCATAGAGCGCGAGCTGCCCGATGCCGATAAAGAGGTGCTGTTGGTGCTTGACGCCACCACCGGGCAAAACGCTGTCAGCCAGGCAAAGCTCTTTAAGGAGGCGGCAGGCATTACCGGCATTGTGCTCACAAAGCTTGACGGCACCGCCAGAGGCGGTGTGGTGATTGCTATTCGCGAGCAGCTTCAAATCCCGGTGAAGTACATCGGTGTCGGCGAAGGGATTGAAGATTTGCAGCTGTTTGATGCAGAGCTGTTTGCCAAGGCGCTCTTCAGCGAGCTTGCGGATGCGCCGGAGGAGGCGACCGAAGAAACAGAACAGCCGAGCGAAAGCGAAGCGGCAGAGCCTGCGCAGGAAAGCGGCGAGCAGCCCGCACAAGAGCCGGAGGCTCTCGAGATATCGCAGCCTGAGCCTGCATCTGCAGCAGAGCCCGCACCCGCAGCAGAGACTGCACCTGCACCGACCGTGTTTGCGCTCGCTTCCGCCAACGCAAAGAAGCTTGCGGAAATGCGCCGTATCTTGGAGCCGATGGGCATTGCGGTGCAAACAGCGGCAGAGCTCGGCTTTACAGAGGAAATTGAAGAAACCGGCACCACCTTTGCGGAAAATTCCGCTTTGAAGGCAACGACTGTTTGCAAAGCGCTCGGCATTCCCGCCATTGCGGATGACAGCGGGCTTTGTGTGGATGCCTTGGGCGGTGCGCCCGGCGTCTACTCCGCGCGCTATGCGGGCGAGCATGGCGATGATACAGCCAATATGAACAAGCTCTTGGATGACATGTTTGATGTGCCCGGCAGAAAGAGAACGGCGCGCTATGTCTGTGTTATCACGCTTGCCATGCCCGACGGCAGAACCTTGGTTACCGAGGGCAAGTGCGAGGGTGTGATTGGGCAAAATCCCAAGGGCAATAACGGCTTCGGTTACGACCCGATTTTCAAGGTCGGCATGAAGACAATGGCGCAGTTAGATGATGCAAAGAAGGATGCCATTTCCCACCGCGGCAATGCGCTCAGAAAGCTGCAGGCGGAGCTGCCCGCATTTTTAGGGAAATAAGAAGCGATAGAAGCGCAGGGTATAGAGTCACCCTGCTTGCAAATACAAAAGAAAAGAGAACATTATGACAAGCAAAGAGAGGGCTTCCTGGAGAGCCAAGGCAAACCGCTTAGAGCCGCTGTTTCAATCGGGAAAGGGCGGCGTCAGCGAAATGCTGATTCAGCAAACAGACGAGGCGCTGACAGCGCGCGAATTGATTAAGATAAAAGTTTTATTGGAAACCACACCCGAGCCGCCTAAGGCGATTGCCGCGCAGCTCGCGCAGGCAACGGGCAGCGAGGTCATTCAGGTCATCGGCGGCAGCATTGTGCTCTACCGCTACAGCGAGAAGCTGCACGAAAAACATGGAACCAAAAAGTAAAATTGCCATTCTCGGCGGCAGCTTTAACCCGCCGCACAACGGGCATGTGCACCTGCTCAATGCCTTTCGGGAAAATATGCACTTTGATAAGGTGCTGATTTTGCCGGCGGGGATTCCGCCCCATAAGCAGGCGGCGGAGTTGGCAGCAGGGGAACACCGGCTCGCGATGTGCCGGCTGGCATTTCCCGATGCCGAGGTGTGCGATATTGAGGTCAAAACCGGCGGCAAAAACTATACCGCCGATACCTTGGAAATTCTCAAGCGGCAGTACCCGCAAGCACAGCTGTATTTCATTATGGGAACCGATATGCTCTTGAGCTTTGCTTCGTGGCGCGACCCGGAGCGCATTGTGCGCAATGCCGTGCTGCTTTGCGATTGCCGCGATGAAAAGACAAGCGCTGCGCAGCTTAGGAAGTTTGCCAAGACCAAGCTGCATTTAAGCTCGGAGCAGTGCATCATCAGTGATGTGGTACCGCTGCCGCTCTCCTCCACGCAGGTCAGAAATGCCTGCCGGCGCGGGGAAAGCATTACAGCACTTGTGCCGCCTGCCGTGGCGGAATATATCAAAAAAGAGGGGTTATATGGTGGATAAACTGAAAATCATAGCTTCCTTGCGCGGTCGGCTCTTGGAGGACAGGTTTTTTCACTCGCTCGGTGTGGCGCAAGAGGCAAAAGAGCTTGCCGCGATTCACGGAGCGGATGTGCAAAAAGCCTACCTTGCGGGGCTTGTGCACGATTGCACGAAGAATACCCCCGGCGAGCAGCAGCTTGCAATCATGCAAAGCGCCGGCATAGAGCTTGACCCTGTCGCAAAGGAGAATCAAAAGCTGTGGCATGCCATCAGCGGCAGTGTGTTTATTCAATCGGAGTATGGCATTGAGGATGCGGACATCATCAG
>ODAI012960098.1_pt1 | contig 24284 bp, 13 predicted proteins | sample 1539321 | NCBI WGS metagenome assembly ODAI01 (sample SAMN02144231, study PRJEB22623) | gut metagenome | biome: sheep rumen | host: Ovis aries | place: New Zealand | reverse complement strand
GTCGAGCGCTGGATCTCGACCCAGGAGGAGTACGCGCGGCAGAACACGAAGCGCGTCTACTACATGTCGCTCGAGTTCCTCATCGGGCGTCTTCTCGGCAACAACGTCATCAACCTCAAGGCCGACCAGCTCTGCCGCGAAGCCCTCAAGGAATACGGCATCGACTGGAACAGCCTAAGGGACTACGAGTCCGACGCGGGCCTCGGCAACGGCGGCCTCGGGCGTCTCGCCGCGTGCTACATCGACTCGATGTCGACCCTTAACCTCGCCGGCATGGGCTACGGCCTCAGGTACGACTACGGCATTTTCCGCCAGAAGATCGTGAACGGCTGCCAGGTCGAGGAACCGGACCACTGGCTCAAGAACGGATATCCGTGGGAGATGGCGCGTCCCGAGTACTCGCAGCACGTCCACTTCGGCGGCCATGTCGAGTGCCGCACCGAGGGCGGCCGCCAGCAGTGGTACTGGGTGCCGGCCGAGACGGTGCAGGGCATTCCCTACGACCTCCCCATCGTCGGCTACGACAAGGCCGTCAACTCGCTGCGCCTCTGGAGCGCGAAGGCGGTCGACGACTTCGATCTCGCCGACTTCGACAAGGGCTCCTACGTCGAGGCGGTCGAGCAGAAGGTGCTCGCCGAGAACCTCACCAAGGTGCTCTACCCGAACGACAACACGTCGCAGGGCAAGGAGCTCCGCCTCCGCCAGCAGTACTTCTTCGTCGCGTGCTCGCTGCGCGACATCCTGAGGCGCTTCCGCCAGACGAACGACAGCTGGGACGCGCTTCCGGAGAAGGTGTTCATCCAGCTCAACGACACGCATCCGACGCTCGTCATCCCGGAGCTCATGCGCATACTCATCGACCAGGAGGGGCTGGACTGGGACAAGGCGTGGAACCTGACGCGCCGCTCGACCGGCTACACGAACCACACGATTCTCCAGGAGGCCCTCGAGAAGTGGCCCGTTCCGATGATGGAGCGCCTTCTCCCCCGCCACCTCCAGATCATCTACGAGATCAACGGCCGCTTCCTGCAGGAGATCAGCTCGCTCTACCCGGGCGACATCAAGAAGCTCCAGAGGATGTCGCTCATCGACGAGAACGGCGAGCGCTACGTCAGGATGGCGAACCTCTGCGTCGTCGGCACGTCCTCGGTCAACGGCGTCGCCGAGCTCCACACCGAGATCCTCAAGAAGACGCTCTTCAAGGACTTCTACGAGCTCTGGCCCGAGAAGTTCCACAACGTCACGAACGGCATCACGCCGCGCCGCTGGCTCCTCAAGGCGAACCCCTCGCTTTCGCAGCTCATCTCCGAGTCGATCGGCGACAGCTGGATCACCCACCTCGACGACCTCAAGAAGCTCGAGAAGTTCTCTGGCGACGCGAACTTCCTCGCGGCGATGGCGAAGATCAAGCGCAGCAACAAGGGCCAGCTCGCCAACTGGACGAAGAAGAACCTCGGCATCGAGCTGAACCCAGACGCCATTTTCGACGTCCAGGTGAAGCGCCTCCACGAGTACAAGCGCCAGCTCATGCTCGCGATCTACATCGTGATGTTCTACAACCGGCTCATCAACGACCCGAAGTACGATCCCGTGCCGCGCCAGTTCATCTTCGCGGCGAAGGCGGCCCCCGGGTACTACATGGCGAAGCTCATCATCCGCTTCATCCACGGCATCGCCGGCGTCGTCAACTCCAACCCGAAGACGCGCGGCAAGCTCTCGGTCGCGTTCCTTCCCGACTACCGCGTCTCGCTCGCCGAGAAGATCATGCCGGCTTCCGAGGTCTCCGAGCAGATTTCGCTCGCGGGCATGGAGGCGTCGGGAACGGGCAACATGAAGTTCATGATGAACGGCGCCCTGACGCTCGGGACCTACGACGGCGCGAACGTCGAGATCCACCGTGAGGTTGGCGACGAGAACATGTTCCTCTTCGGCCTCAGGACAGAGGACGTCGCGAAGCTCCGCCCGACGTACGTCTCGAAGGACTGGTACGCGAAGGACCCCGAGATAAAGGCGGCGCTCGACATGATCAAGGCGAACGTCTTCTCGCTCCTCGAGCCCGGCCTCTTCGAGCCGATCCTCCGCTCGCTCCTCGACTACAACGACTACTACATGCTTCTCGCGGACCTCAGGAGCTACAGCGAGGCGCAGGACCGAGTCGACGCCGCGTACCGCGACGCGAAGAAGTGGAACCGCATGTCGCTCGTCAACGTCGCGCGCTCGGGCTTCTTCTCGTCCGACCGCTCGGTGATGGAGTACGCGCGCGACATCTGGCACATAAGCCCCGTGAAGTTCTGAGGCGATGTTCTGCAGGATGCAGTCCGACGGACGGAAGGTGTCGGTCCTGGGATACGGGGCCATGCGCCTTCCCACCGTCGACGGCGGCCATGCGAACAGCTGGGCGAAAAGCGGCTACTCCGAGTCTACGATAGACCAGGAGATGCTCGACCGGCAGATCCGCTATCTGCTCGAGCACGGCGTCAACTACTTCGACACGTCGCCCGCGTACTGCCGCGGCGAGTCCGAGCGCCGCCTCGGCGATGCGCTAGCGAAGAGCGGCTTCGCGCGGAAGGACTACATCATCGCGACAAAGCTCTCGAACTTCGCGCCGCAGCAGTTCTCCCTCGACGCGTGCAAGAAGATGTTCGAGGACTCTCTCAGGTTCCTCAGCACCGACTACATCGACAACTACCTTCTCCATTCGATCGGGAACGGCGGCTTCGAGACGTTCTCGAAGCGGTATCTTGAGAACGGCGCGCTCGACTGGTGCGCTGAGCTTCGCCGCGAAAAGCGCATACGCAACCTTGGCTTCTCCTTCCACGGCGACCCGAAGGCGTTCGAGTGGTGCATAGAGCACCACGGCGACTACAAGTGGGACTTCTGCCAGATACAGATGAACTACGTCGACTGGCGCCACGCGAAGGAGGTCAACGCGCGGAACCTCGACGGGAAATACCTCTACGAGACGCTGGCGGAGCGCAAGATACCCGTGGTCATAATGGAGCCGCTTCTCGGCGGCACGCTCGCGAGGTACAACGAGGCGCTGGCGAGGCATCTCGTCCCGCTCGACCCCGAGGCGTCGCTTGCGAAATGGGCGCTCCGGTTCTGCGCGAGCTTCCCCAACGTGATGACGATCCTCTCCGGCATGACGCGCACCGAGCACATCGAGGAGAACGTCGCGACATTCGAGGACTTCAGGCCGTGCACCGAGGAGGAGTTCGCCGCGCTCGAGAGGGCGGCGCTCGAGTATCTGAAGTGCGGCAACGTCCCGTGCACCGCGTGCTCCTACTGCATGCCGTGCCCGTACGGCCTCGACATTCCGTCACTCCTCCGCTTCCGCAACGACGTGCTCATGAAGGGCGGGAAGGACGCGAAGACCGTCCTCGCCGAGTACGCGAAGGCGGTCCCCGAGGAGCTCCGCCGCGCAGACCACTGCACCGGGTGCGGCCTCTGCCGCCCGCACTGCCCGCAGCAGATCAACATACCCGGGGAGATGGCGATGATCGACAGCCAGATCGACCTTCTGAAGAACGAGGTGGCCCGCAGATGAAGAAGACCGTCAAGATCATCGTCGCCGCGGCGATGCTCGCGTGCGTGACAGCCGCGTTCTTCGGCTTCGGCACCGATCTCGCGTGCCGCATCCAGCCCGCCGCGACTGTCTGGTTCCTCGCCGTCCTTCTGCTGACGCCGCTCTTCGGGCGGCTTTTCTGCGAGTGCCTCTGCCCGCTCGGCGTCATCCAGTCAATCGTCAACTGGATCTTCCACCCGAAGACGAAGGTCCGCCGCGTCTGCACGCGCCTGCCCGAGACGAAGGCGCAGCAGACCGTCCGCTGGACTGTTCTTGCAGTCGTCGCCGTGTTGATTGCGACGGGTTTTGGCGCGGTCGGCTGGTTCTTGACGCCGTATTCCATCTACGGGAAGACGTTGACCATGTTCTGGCCCGGTGTCGCCGTCTTTGCGGTCGTCGTGGTGCTCGCGGCGGTCGGGAAGGGCCGCGTCTGGTGCAACTGGGTTTGCCCTGCCGGAACTCTTTTCAGCCTTCTCTCCAAGAAAAGCGTCTGCGCCCACAAGATAGGCAAGGGCTGTGCGAACTGCAAGGCGTGCTTTGGGAATGGGGGAAAGTTGGAGGCTAAAGTTGGAGATGGAGAAAAGGCGATTCCACTCTCCAACTCCAACTCGGAACTCCAACTCGGTTCTTCTGCGACGCGCCGCGAGGCGATCAAGGGAGTTGCAGTTCTCGCCGCGGCCGAGGCCGTTGAGAAGACGACCGACGGCGGTTTCGCGCCTGTGTCGCTCCCCGGCGTGCCTGACCGCCCCGCGCCCGTTCTCCCGCCTGGTGCCGAGGATCGCGCGAAGTTCAATGTCAAATGCGTCGCGTGCGGGCTCTGCATCGCGAACTGCCGAGGCGGGTGCCTTTCGCCTTCGACGGGCCTCAAGCGCTTCGGCCAGCCCGAAATGGATTTTCGGCGCGGCTACTGTCTTCTCGGCTGCAACTACGCCTGCGGGCATGTCTGCCCAACTGGTGCGATCAACTGGATTCCGCGGCTCGAGCGGAAGAACGTCCACATGGGCCACGCGATATGGAAAAAGGACCTCTGCATCCGCACTGACGGGGTCGAATGCACGGCGTGTTCACGCAAGTGCCCCGTCGGGGCGATACACATCGTCGAGGGCTTCCCGGTCGTAGACAAGGGCGCCTGCATCGGTTGCGGCGCATGCGAGCACGTCTGCCCCGCGCGGCCAATGCCCGCGATCTTCGTCAAGGGCTTCGACCGCCAGCGCCTGGTGTGGCCGATGGCAAAGTAGTGACGGAAGAAGCATGCCGTCGCCCGAAGGCTCCTCCTCAGGGACTCTCGGCGAATACGCCGTATCCCTTCGCTCGGACCTTCGCTGCGTCGGCATGCGAAATCGATGAATTACCGAAATTCCGAATTGCGCGGTTTTGCGCGTTTTGCTAATATATTGATGTTTCGGCTGGGGCAACCCCCGATTCGGAGCGTTAGATTTCCCGCGCGGCGGTAGGGGCGTCTCTCCGAGACGTCCGCCCACCACCGCGGACTTGGGGAACATTGAGAGGTGAGTAAATTTCATATAAAGGGCTTGTAATTGAACCTGAATGACTACATAGGCGAGGCGACGGCGTACGACAAGAAGCTGATGCTTGAGCGCAAGGACCCGACGAGCTGGCTCAAGAGCGTCAGCGCGTTCGCCAACACCCAGGGCGGCAGGCTGCTCTTTGGCGTGGCGAACGACGGCGCGCTTGTCGGCCTTGCCGATGCTGGCGGTATGCCGAGTGGTCGCTGCGTACAGGAACTTGATGCGCGACAGGTGACGTCAAAGCGGCGCAATCCGGTCATAGCCGACCTCTTCCAGCGGCTTGACCTTATGGAACGCCGTGGCAGTGGATTCAAGAAGATACTTGATGCATACGCTTTTGAATCGGAGAAGCGAGGCGAGACCGTCGAGCCACGATTTGAATCGACACAGACTGACTTCTTCTTGATTCTGCCAAACCTGAACTATGGGCGTAAGATAAATGGTGTAGAGTCTTCATCAGGGCGATTTGATGCAGACAGCACTCAAGGCCTGCCTGTAAATCTGCCTGAAAACTTGCCTGTAAATCCGTCTGTAAATCTGCCTGTAGAATTGAGCACAACGGCAAAGAAGATTTACCATCTTCTGAAAGAGGATGGCAAGTACACTTATGACCGCCTTTCCGAAGCCGTAGGAGTGACACGAGAGACGGTAAGAGTTTCCATTCGTTCGCTTGTCGAGGCAAATCTTATCCGCCGTGTAGGCCCGGACAAAACCGGCCATTGGGAGGTCGTGAAGTGAGGCGGGGCGGTAGGGCGCGATGACCCCATCGCGCCGCAAGGGAAAACGATTTGAAAGGATGTTGAAATGACGAAGTTATTGATGGTGGTTGATGTGGCGCTTGCCGATGTCGCGCGGCAAAGCGCGAAAAGGAAAGGCGGCGGGAAATGATGGCAAATGGCAAAGTGACGAAGGAACGCGGCGAAGGCGTTTCGGATGGAGCGTATCTTGAATGGATTGCCGATCTAAAGCGTAGGTATTGCAGGACGCAGATCAAGGCGGCTGTCGCCGTCAATTCTGCAATGCTTGAGTTTTACTGGACGCTTGGAAGGGATATTAGCGGAAAGTATCCGGGTAAAAGGCGGAACGTCGGATTTTTCGACAACCTGAGCAACGATCTCTGCCTTGGAATCAAGAATCCTGTAGGGTTGTCGGCCTCAAATCTCCGCTATGCATACAGGTTCTTTGAACTATATTCTTATGTTCCACGAGTTGCGGAAGATAACGGGGATGGTAGTTGTCTTCAACAACTTGCTGAAGATAACGGGGAAAATGCTTATCTTCCACAAGTTGTGGAAGATAACTGCGTTGAGAATTTGATGAAGGTGCCATGGGGGCATCATAGGTTGATTATTGATAACGCAAAGCGTATTCGTGCCAAGGCGCTGTTCTATGTCCGAAAGACTATAGAGAACGGCTGGAGCCGCACAGACCTTCAGGTGGCGATAGGCGACAGGCTTTACGAGAAGACCGGAAAGGCACTCACGAACTTCTCAGGCACGTTGCCAGCTCCCGACGGATATCTCGCGAAGGAACTCATCAAGAACGAATACTCATTCGCGCTTACTGAAACAGTGGACGAAAACAACGAGCGCGAAGTCGAGAAGGCGCTTGTGCGGAACATCACGAGAACGCTGACCGAACTGGGCGGCGGATTTGCGTATGTTGGGCATCAGGTGCGCGTCAACGTCGGCGGCGAAGATTTCTGGCCAGACTTGATCTTCTACCACTTGAAGAGCCGTCGGTATTTGGTGATTGAGCTCAAGGCCGTCAACTTCAAGCCAGAGCACATAGGGCAGCTTGGGTTCTACATGGTTGCGGTTGACAGGCAGTTGAAGAACGAGTGGGACGCGCCGACAGTCGGACTTGTCCTTTGCAGGGACGGCAACAGGACGGTCGTCGAGTACGCTTTGAGCGTTACCGACAAGCCGATGGGCGTCGCCAAGTATCGTCTGACGCAAAAGACGCCCAAGGAACTTTCTTCCATGAAACGTGCCGTTGCGAAACTCGGCACAGTCGTTGATGAAACAATCGCCGACGCGGAGCGGCAGATTTCGGAGGCAAAGAAAGGAAATGGGAAATGAAAAAGCGAATCGTGATGTTTCTTGCCGCCGCGATGGCGGCGTTTGGCGCGTGGGCCGATACGGAAACGGTCGGCGGCTATACGTGGACGTATTGGAACTATGGCAGCGGTGCAGAAGTCGCTGGCGTTGAGCCTGCCACGGGCACTGTGACAATTCCATCTACACTTGGCGGTAGTCCAGTGACGAAAGTCCGTAATTCAGCGTTTTACGGCTGTAGCGGTTTGACAGGCGTATCTATTCCGAGTTCTGTAACGAGCATCGAGTCTTATGCGTTTTACGGTTGCAGCGGGCTTCGGAACTTTGCAATCCCCGTCAGCGTGAAAACTCTCGGTGATGGCGTATTCCAGAACTGCACTGGTCTCGAATCTTTATCGATACCAGTCAGTATTACTGCGATTCCATACAATGCATTTTACGGATGCTCAAGCCTAAGAACACTTGATCTTCCCGTCACGGTTAAATTAATAGGCTCTTATGCTTTCTACGGCTGCGTCTCGCTCTCGTCTGTCTCGATTCCGTTTAGCGTGAAGTCAATCGGCGACTATTCTTTTTACGGTTGTAGTTCGCTTTCGAACCTTGAACTTTCCGGTGGATTGGAGTCGATAGGCTATAATGCATTTTACGGATGCAATGGGTTGAGAGAAGTCGTAATTCCAGCATCGGTGACAAGTGTTAGCAGTTATGCTTTCGGAGCTTGCGGGAACATCCGGCGCGTTACCGTGCCGGAATGTGTGCTTCATAACATGGCGAGCGTATTTGGCGACTCTTGCAGCACCATAACGTCACTGGCGATAACTGAAGGAGTGAAGTCCATTGACAGTAGTAGCTTTTACAATTGTGATGGGCTGACGAGCATATCCATCCCTGCGAGTGTTACAAGAATCGGCGAAAGCGTCTTCCGATACAGTTGTCCTGCCCTGTCGGAAATTACGATCGCTCCGGGAAACGCGAACTACAAGTTTTCTGGCGGGCTGCTTCTGACAAAAGACGGCAAGGAGATTGTTGCGGTACCTCGTGGAAGAACTTGGGTGTCAATTCCAGACACTGTCACGAAAATTGGGCGTGAAACGTTCAATAATTGCCCAAACCTCAATTTCACCTGGCGCAATGGCGTGAAATCCATCGATGGTTGGGTGCTTGGTTGTGACGAGGACGACTTGCCCAAAAACTTTACGTTGAGCGGTTATCGCGGGATTGCGAACGGCGCGTTTAGCTATTGCGAAGCATTGACGGGCATTACAATCGGTGAAGGAGTGAAAAGCATAGGTGCCTATTCATTTGAGGAATGTTCGAATCTGACAAGTATATCCATCCCGGCAAGCGTGACGCATATAGACGACAGCGCATTTGACGGATGCTACAGGATTTCGTCCATCAGCCTTGCGAGCGGGAACAGGAACTATAAATATTCCGGCGGGTTGCTTGTATCTGCGGACGATACAGAACTTGTGGCGGTGTCAAGAACGGTGACGTCCGTCAAGATACCAGAAGGGGTTTCGTGTGTGCGCAGCGGTTTCTTCGCGGGATGTGCAAAGCTGACGGGCGTGACATTCCCCAGCAGCGTAGAGGAAGTTGGCGATTATGGAAGCATGTTCGGCGGATGGGAAGAAATAGAAGACGATGACGATTGGTATCATAAGTTCCATGGATGCCCCGCGCTCAAAACGATAACTGTCGCGCCCGGAAATCAATACTACAAGTCTGTCAACGGACTTTTGCTTGGCATGGATGACGGGGACTTGACCCTCAAGGCTGTGCCGCAGTCGTTGACGAGCGTAAATGTTCCCGAAGGTGTACGATGGCTTTCAGGCGACGCATTCGTCGGTTGTTCAAAGCTGACGGCTGTCACATTCCCAAGGAGCCTTTATGAATACGACGGGGAGTTGTATGATGATGAATATGACATTGACGAATCAAGCGGGCCATACAAACTTACGTCAATCAATGTGGCGGCGGGGAACGAGGAATATTCGTCGTCGAACGGACTGCTGCTGTCGGCGGATGGAACGGAGATTTATGAAGTGCCGCGCGGACTGACGAGCGTGACGATTCCCGCGAGCGTCACGTATGTTGATCCGGAGGATTTTGAGTATTGCACGAAACTCAAGTCGTTCAGTGTCGAGAAGGGTAGTAAGTCGTTTTTCGCCGCAAACGGGATGCTGCTAACAAAGAACGGCAAGGAGCTTCTCTGCGTTCCCACCGCGCTTAAATCACAGATGACGATAACGATACCTGCAGATACCATGCGAATCGGAGGGGATGCGTTTTGCGGTTTCAGTCAGTTGACATCCATAGTCATCCCAGAGGGAGTCGCGGAAATTGGAGATTATGCATTCAGTTATTGCACCGCTTTGTCTAGTGTCAAGTTGCCGCAGTCGCTAACGAAGATAGGGGGGTGTGCTTTTAGAGACTGCTCGTTGACGAGTTTGGTTCTGCCGAATGGACTGGAGTCTATTGGAGCTCGAGCCTTTGAAGGGTGCAAGCTGTCGTCAATAGCCATTCCAAATAGCGTGACGCACGTGCATGCGGATGCGTTTGGAAGCCGTGGAAAGAGTAGCAGTGGTACTTGCGAGCCGTCGGATGTCAACAACAAGAATGCTGTGTTTGATGCCGATTCGATTCCTGGTCTTCTTCTTGTTGATGGATGGGTGGTCGGACTCGACAGCTCAAGCAGAATACAAAACGAACAAGACGATCCGACGGAATATCTGAACCAAGCTCTTCAAGATGCTCGCATCAGGGGCATAGCATGTCGGGCATTTGAGGACTGCAGTTGGTTGCGCTGCTTGACGCTTCCGTCCTGTGTCAAGTATGTGGGAGGAAGTCTGTTCGATGGTTGTTCAAGATTGGAATGGGTTGTCATCCCCGAGGGTGTGGAAGAAATCGAGGGGGCTGCTTTTTCCGGTTGTCAAAACTTATCGGGCGTGTCAATCCCTGACAGTGTGCGCACGGTTCGGCAAAGCGTCTTTCAGGGATGTAGCTTCATAGATAAAGAATCCATTCCCGGAATTGAAATCGTGGACGGTTGGATTTTGCATGATGTCGGTGTTTCTTCGCAACTTGCCGAGAACGATTCATTTGATGGCACCTACGTGATATCTGGTGAACAGGGAATTAGGGGCATCGCAGACGGTGCATTTGCTGGTTATGGGCATGGAGAGTATGCTGGGTGTGCAAACACGGATCCCGGTCTCATGGGGGTGACGAGCCTTGTTGTCGGTGATGGCGTTATGGCTATAGGATCAAGGGCATTTGCGTTCTGCGATGACCTGACGAATGTTTATGTCGCGGCGTCTGTAAAATACATCGGCGAGGAGGCGTTTTACGATTGTCGAGGCTTGACGAGCGTTCAGTTGCCAGACACACTCAAGGGCAAGATCCCTGATTCGGTATTTGCGAAGTGTCCCGAATCGTTGAAGATAACCTACTACGAAGCCCCGCGGTCTGTACATGTTGCGACATTCAGAGACAATTATTCCCAATGTGATGAGCCAGATGCGCCACCCGGAAGTGATTCACACTCGACAACTCATGCATCAATATCAAGACACACGAATTCGGATGGCACAGAGGATTGGTATTGGAAAACCACGGTGGTCGTATCTCGCGGTCAAGCTCATACATTCTGGATTACTGGTTTGACCAAGAATGCGGCCATAACAAATCTGGATGTATATTGTGAGTATACATACAAAGAAGATGGCGAGACTTATGAGGATTTCATAGTTGTCGGCGAAAGCCGTAGAATCAAAAACTCTGACGGGGGGTGGGATGTGTATGCCTTCCTTAGCGCAGAGGACTGGGAGAATGTTCCGAGTTCTATGCGTGCGCTCAAATTCGATGTGGTTGTTTCTGGGGTCGGTTGCGCAGAATGCTCAAACTCGGATATGGAATTTATTTTCGGGCATTCGGAAGGTATTATGTTTACGGCCCCCAAAGGGTCTTTGGATAATCCTGCTGTTGTCATTCCGTGTGAGTCTTTAACAGTAAATTCAGCCTTTGATGGTGAGTACTTCATCAAGTTGAATCTGACGGCGGGGAAAAAGTATTTCTTTGGAATTGAAGGTGGCCCAGACTTGACTATGGATTTTTCAGATGCATATGGTGAAGCGCCGACCAATCTGAACGCTTGTACAGACTGGCATAATTGCCAGATTGCATTTACTTTTGTTCCATATGTCTCAGGTATGTATGTCGCAAAGATCGCTGGTGAGGGGCCTGACGGATTCTCGTTTTACAGCGCGGTGTCCCCGATCAAAAAACCTAAAGAACATGTATTTGAGGATCTTCCAGTTGGAACGGAGAGTGTGCGGTTCATGCCTGGACATATAAATGCACCAGATAGTGAGGCCTATGATGATGTCATTGACGAGTCTCTATTTCGTATCGTTGACTACTCGAAGGGTGACAATCTACTTTTCCGCGCAGAGGGACTCGAAACACCGCTATTGATGCGCTTGTACGACGAAAATGGACATATTATTGCTCAAAGTGAATGCATGGGTGAAGGGGAATGGGTGCTGGTGGCATGGACTGCAACCGCCAATTATTCTCCCCAAAATGCCGTATATCTCGGCGTCTGCCAGCCGTGTGCAGATGATATCGTTCCGCATGTGCCCGAGATAACCGTTACTGCCGATATAGTGGAGTTTCCAAACGTGATTACGCCTGTTCCAGTCGTTTCAGACAGTAAGAGTCGTTCGCCAGATGCTGCAGATTTCGTCGAGTTCACAGCGGAACGGACGCTTTCACCGGAGGTATGGGTGAATACATTTGTCATTGCGGCACGTGCTGGCGCAACATATCGTGTCAAGGCCGTTGCTTCGGAAGTGCAGAAACTCCAGATATCTTCCCGACTCTATACGATTTCTGGCACCACGAAGAGCACTCTCTCTGTTGAGACGCATCTTTCTGGCTCGCTTGATCCCAGTTGTGATGGCTGGCTTGAATTCACGTCTGTCGAGGATTGTAGCGTTTATATTGACGTTTTTGTCGCGGATGGAGAGTATGGTTCTGGTATGGGGCGAAACTTTGGCCCTTATTCCTTATGCGCAACGGTTGCCGGGTGTCCATACGATAACGCTGGCGTCTTGTCCGTGTCGATGAATGGGGCGTCGGAGTCGGGTATGGGATGGAGGATCCTCGCTGGCCCCAACATTGTGCCTGAACAGGAAACGTTCCATTCGTCTGGTTCGAATGTGGTGCTGCCACCGGGGAACTATACACTCGTAGCAAAAGAAGTTGCTGGGTTCGCGCATCCGTTGGCAGCGGGATTCACGACATGTAAAGTTGTTGCAGGAGAATTGACTACGATGACCTATGCGTACAATGACCAGTGGGATCCGCTTGATGACAACCCTGATACGTCTGTAAAAGATCCCGTTACAAGTAAGTACTACAGTCCATTCCTGCTTGCTCCGTCCGAAACGGCTCCTGCTGTGGTGAGCAGAACTCTTTGGTCGGGTGATGCCGCCGATTGGTTTGTGATTCGGGCAAAAGGTGGAAACAGCTACAAGTTTACGTTCTCAGAAACAATGGGAGCGCCAAAGATGACTGTTTTTGGTCCAAATAATTGGAATAATGAGTGCATGAGAGTTGTTGTTGATGAGCAGACCGGCGACAGTCAAATAACTAATGCAATCAGCGGTGTATATTACGTTAGAATTTCACATGCGGACGAGGTGTTGCCAATTGATAGTGTGTATGAACTGCAGATTGAAACGCACAGCAGTATTCCTCTTTCAAATTCGCGTATAGTTGAAAGACGCGAGGTTGAAGAGGGTCGGACAATAGGTGAACTTCCTGCTATTCAGCGAAATCAGTGCAAGTTCCTTGGTTGGTTTACGGAGAGCGAGGGTGGCGAACAAATCTCAGACAAGACGTTGATGGGCGAAAGCGATGTCGCATACTATGCGCACTGGTGGTGTTATGGAGATGTGTTTGAGGGTGTGGGACTGTCGGCTCTCGACGAGGATGACAACATCATCGTGACGCTCACGAATGATGTGAGCGGGATGGTGGAGATTCCGGACAAGGTGGGCTCGGTGACAATTGACTTGAATGGGCATGACATTGTCGGGGATGACGGGCCGGCGATCAGAATTGTGAAGGGCGACGGCGAGAGTGGCGGCGGCGTGGCGGCGACGCGGCTGGCGATTGTCGATACGTCGGAGGGCGAGAAGGGGCAGATTTCCGGCGGTGGCGAGAGCGTCGGAATCGAGGTCGCGGAAGACGCCGCGACTGGCGTGAAGCTTGACGTCGAAGAGGGCGTTGGCGTCTTCAACGGCGACGGGAGCGAGCAGGAGCTTAAGCCGAAGCTCGTTGGCACTGGCAAGGTGACGGTGCCGAAGACGTGGAAGATGGGTCAAAAGGTGACGTGGAAGGCTACAGCTGACAAGGGCAGTGTGTTCGCGCGCTGGGAAGGTCCGCTCGTCGATTCGCTGAACCTCACGAAGAACGAGCGGCGCAATCCGTCGCTGGCGTTCGCCATGCCGGAAGATTTCGAGACGAATATGGTGACGGCGGTGTTCATCCCGATTGACGACGACGGACTTTACTCGCTCGGCATCACGCAGACGGAATTCGACTTGAAGGAAACCGTTTCCGGCGTGTGCGTGACGGACGATTCGCAGTCGTACGTGACGGCCACGGCGAGCGGGCTGCCGTCTGGACTCAAATTCAATGCGAAGACGCTCCAGATCACGGGTACGCCCACGAAGGGCGGCGTCTATTGGGTGCAGGTCAAGGCGAAGAACGCCTCCGGCTACCAGTGGGCGGAGAACGTGATGGTAACTGTCTCCGGCGACGGGAAGGAGGCGAAGGAGCCGAAGCTGACGCGCACGGCGTACTATCCGCTCACGGTAATCTGCGCCACCGAAGGCGGCACGGTAAGCGGAACTGGAGTGTACGCAGAGGGCAAGAAGGTGTCGGTAAAGGCGACGCCCGCGAAGGGGTATGTGTTCGCCGGTTGGCATGAAACGGCGAACAGTGAAAAGGGAACGGTGAATGGCGTGGATGGTGCGGATTATCGTTCGGCATCTCTGAAAGTGACCGTTCCGGAGACGCGGTATGTGTTCGCGCTGTTTGCCACGAAGGAAGATGACGCCGACAGTCTGAAGGTCGCGGTGGAGGATGTGACGACGGAGAAGGACGGAACAATTGCGCTCGACTTGGGCGCGTGCGTAGCGTCGTTGTCGCTTCCGAAACTTGCCGTCTCGGGTCTTCCGTCCGGCGTCAAGTACGACGCAAAGACGTTGAAGCTTACCGGCAAGGCGACGAAGCCGGGCGTCTACACGGTGACCGTGAAGGCTACGAACGCGGCAGTGACCAAGGCGACCGATGCAAGCACGGCGACATTCAGGATCACGGTGCCCAACTTCGAGTGCGCGGCGCTGCCGGGGCTCAAGCCCGAAACAGATGCATACGGCATTGTCCGGTCCGGCGTCATATTTGACGACGGACTTGTGGATTGCACGCCCGCCGACGGCTGGACCGTCAAAGTCGCGGGGCTTCCCTCGGGCCTCAAGTGGGACGCGAAGACAGGCAAAATCGTCGGCGTTTCCACGGCGAAGGCCGGGTCCTATACGGTGACGTTCACGGCGTCGAAGAAGGGCGAGGCGAAGCAGGTGGCGACGATCACGCTCAACGTCGAGGCGTTGCCCGACTGGGTCGTCGGGACGTTCTACGGAAAGAATGTAGCACGTGGACTGCGTGGGACGTGGACTTGCCCCCAGCAGTTCACAGTCACAATTTCCGCCAACGGCAAGATCAGCATGAAGACCGTCTCGCCAGGCGAAGGTGCGGAATCGCGTACGGCGCAGTTGACCGAATGCCGAGAAGACGGCAGTTTCGCGTTTTCGTTCCACTATGCGTCTGGGCGCAAAGGGAAAGATGGATACAGCGAGGGAGATTGCGCGGGTATCATAAGCCCGGTCGCATACGGAGAAGATGGAGCGTTGCTGGGATGCCTGACTACGCATGACATCGGCGTATGCGATGAAAATGATAGTCCCTTTGAGAGTAAAGGTGTCGTATATCAGTCCCTCTATTCCCGCAAGCCCGCCGTGTCCGGACTGCCTGTGTTCGGGAAGGACAACATAAGGGTTGTCCCTGTCAAGTCCGACTACAGCGACGGCGAAGTGACGCTCAAGTTCGGGACGAAAGGCGCGGTCACGGCGGCTTGGTCCGGGACGAAGCCGGCCGCCACTTGTTCGTCCTACATCTCGCCATACGCTCGCGATGCCGACGGAACGGTGCACGCCAAACTTTGGTTGACGTTCCTTGACAAGACGCGTACGGGTTTCCACGGTCATCCTGTCCAGACTGGATTTGAATTCGATCTTTTGATACCAGCATCCGACAAGGTTTCGGCATCTGACGTGGATGTAGTCTCTGCGCGCCTGACGTCCATTATAGCAGATGTCTTAAATGGAGATGATGTGGAGCTTGTGCAGCAATAGTGCACGATCAAGCATGCGGACATAGGCCAATGCCTAAGTAATGCCGTTATTGTCGGCAGTGTTGCATGCCGTCGCCCGAAGGCTCCTCCTCAGGGACCCTCGGCGAATACGCCGTATCCCTTCGCTCGGACCTTCGCTGCGTCGGCATGCGAAATCGATGAATTACCGAAATTCCCTGAATTACCGTTTGTCGGATGCGCATCTATTTTGATATAATTTACAAAAGCTTACAGGAAAGGAAGGGGCAAATGAACGACATCACCTTCGAACAGGCATGGAACTACGGCGGCCCGCTCATGTGGGTTCTCGCACTCTTTTCGGTTTGGGCGCTCGCGCTCATGATATATCTCTGGTATTCGCAGCGCGCCGGAATCGTCATCCCCGAGGCGGTCTCGCGCATCTGCGCGTCGAAGGACCCGGAATCGGAAGGCGGCAGAGTCGCTGACCGCCTCATGTCTCAGGTCGAGTGGCTCGCGGACCTCGGCGCGATCGCTCCGCTCGTCGGGCTTCTCGGCACGGTGCTCGGCATGTTCCAGGCCTTCGGCGGAATCGCCTCCGACGTCTCGGCGGGCGCGAAGCCGATGGTGCTCGCCCAGGGCGTCTCGCAGGCGATCGTCACGACGATCTTCGGCCTCGTGGTCGCGATCCCCTCGCTTCTCGCCTACGCGTTCTTCCGCCGCCGCGCACAGCGCCGCATCGCGGAGGTCGAGGAGCGTGTCGTAGAGCACTTCGCCTCTCAAACCGTCTGACGTCGCCCACAAGGAGAGGCCAGGAATGAAGTTCAAGAAGAGAAGCCAGCCGAAGGCGACGACGTTCGCCCTGACGTCGATGCTCGACGTGATCTTCCTGCTGCTCTGCTTCTTCGTGACGGTCAGCGTGTTTTCGCAGTGGGAGAGCGAGATCTCGATAAAGCTCCCCAACGCGAAGACTGCCGAGACGCCGGAGAGACTGCCCGGGGAGATAATCGTGAATCTCGCGAAGGACGGGAAGATCACCGTCAACTCCGTTGCCCTGTCGCTCGGCGACCTCGGCGCGAGGCTCGCGAAAGTCGCCAGGTTCTATCCTGGCCAGCCGGTCATAATCCGCGCCGACAAGGACGTGCGCTACGAGGCGCTCGTCGAGCTGATCGACATCTGCCGCGGCGCGGGGATATGGAACTTCTCCCTCGCCACGGACAACCTGGAAGGGGCGGAATGACGCTTTCCGCTTTTCTCCTCGCCGCTATCGCGGTCATACCGGCCGACCGTCTCGCGATGGCCGACAGGCTGTTCAACCGCGGCGAATACGCCGCGGCGAGGGTCGAGTACGCGGCGCTCAGCGGCGAGAAGTCCATTCCCGCCGACGAGGTGATCTACCGCCTCGCCGAGTGCGACAGGGCGCTCGGCAAGTCCGCCGAGGCGCGCCGCGGGTACGGCGAGCTCCTGGAGAAGTTCCCGACATCGCCCCGCGCCGACCGCTCGCGCCTCATGCGCGCCATCGCCGGCACGCCAGAGGAGCGCGCGGCCGAACTCAAGGTCCTCGACTCCGACAGGGTGGCCAACGATATCCGCGCCGCGGCGCTCTACTATCTCGGCTCCGCCGCGAACGACCCCGAGACCCTTGCCCGCTCAGTCCGGCTCGACCCCAAGGGCAAATACGCGCCCTATGCCGATTTCCACAGGGCGGCCATCCTCGTGAAGTCCCCCGACGCCCAGGTTCGCCGCAAGGCGGTGGAGCTCCTTCTCGGCATAGCCTTCGGCAAGGAGTCGCAGTTCTCCGAGGATGCGCTCTACCTCGCCGCCGTCCAGAGCTACAACGAGAAGAAATACGGCGAGGCCGCGAGCGTGTTCGGGCGCTACCTTAAGCGCTATCCCGAAGGGAAGCACGCGGCGGGCGTGAGGACAATGACCGCGTGGAGCAACTACCTCGCCGGGAAGTACGCCGACGCCGCAGCGCTCTGCGGCGACGGCTCGACAGACGATTTCGCGTATCTGCTCGGCGCGTGCGCCTACGCGACTGGCGACAACGAGTCTGCGAAGCGGCTCTTCAAGTCCTATCTCGACAGGTTCCCCCAGGGCAGGTTCCGCGCCAACGCCGAGCTCCCTCTCGCGCGCATGGGCTTCGACACCGCGTCGTCCGGCGGGAACAGCTCCGGCGTCATCGAGAACGCGAAGAGGGCGTATTCGCTTTCGGGCCTCGCGTGCGACTCGCTGCGGCTCGCGTGGGCGTACGAGTCGTCCGGCAAGGCCGCGGAGGCCGAGGCGCAGTACGCCGAGACCGCCGAGAAGTTCCCCGGCACCGACGAGGCGGCGGAGGCGCTCTTCCGCAGGGCGATGATCGCCGCGCGCGAGAAGAAGTGGTCGAAGTGCGAGCTTGCGCTAGCCGAGGCCCTTGCGTCGGGCCGCAACCAGAAGCGCCGCGCGGAATCGCTCTACTGGCGCGGTGTCGCGACCGTGCAGCTCGAGCACGAGCAGGAGGGCGCGGCGCTGCTCAGGGACGCGCTCAAGGCGGGGCTCCCGCTCGACGAGTCGCGCGAGGCGCGGCTCATGCTCGCCGACTTCGACTGGCGCTCCGGCAAGACCGACGAGGCGAAGGCCGAATACGCGAAGCTCGTGCGCGAGGGCGCGACCGAGCGCATGTCTGCGTCGAAGGCCCTTTCCGTCGGCAAGCTGCTCGGCGGCGAGGAGGCCGCGATTTGCGCGAAGAACCTCGTCGAGAGCGACTCTGCCGAATGGCGGCAGGCCGGCCATGTCCTGATGGGGACCGTCGAGGAGAAGGCGAAGAACTTCACCAAGGCCGTCGAGTCCTACAGAAAGGCGATGGCCGAGGATGCATGCGTCGCAGACCTCGCGCCGGCCGCGCTCGCGCTCGGGAAGCTCGAGGCGGGCCTCGGCGAGCACGACAAGGCAGACGCCACGCTGCGTCGCGCCGTCGAGCTCAACTCCGCCTCGCCGCGCGCCCGCGCAGAGGCGTATGTCGCGCTCGCGCGCAACTCTGAGGCGAGGGGAGACGTCGAGTCGGCGAAGAAGTACGCGACGGTCGTGACGGCGCTCTTTGCGGACGAGGAGCTCTGCGCCGAGGCGAAGAAGATACTCGACGCGCATCCGGAGGCGGCGAAATGACGAGGGAAGGGCGCGAGAACCTGCTTGCCGCTGCGATCGTCTTCTCGGTCGCGGCGCATGTCGCGCTGATGTTCGGAATCCGCGCGAAGGTGATGACGCACGTCGACCGGTCGGCCCTGCGCTCGCACCACCGCGAGGCGATGCACGTCGGCGAATACGAGGCGGTCGATGATCCGGTTCGCATCGAGCGCATCAAGGACATAATGTCCGCGAAGGAGGCTCCCGAGGCGGAGGCAGACGAGCCCGTCGGCCCGGCGACCGAGCAGCTGCCCGACGACGCGAAGCAGCACTGGGACGGCGATGTTCCCGCGCCTTCGGCACCGGAGCTTTCGTCCGTGCCGGTTCCGGCCGAGAAGTTCGACGCGTCTCCGCTCAAGCTTCCGGAATCGATGTCGCCCGACCCTCTCCCCGCCGCCGAGTTCTCGGTTCCGCAGAGCCGCGCCCTGACAGCGCCCGAGCTCGCGCCAGGTGCCGTGTTCGCGATGCCGGCGGCGTTCGGCGCCCCGGAGGCGAAGCTGGCCGTTCCGACGTTCTCGGCGGAGCCGGTCGAGCGTGCCGCGATCGCCGCGGGGAACAAGGCCGAGGTGCCGGAGTTCGTCCCCTCGCAGGAGATATACGACAAGGTCGACGAGAAGATCGTCGAGCGGGAGAAGGACGCCGTGCGCGAGCTGATGAAGGTCGACGACGCGGAGCCGCTCGAGAAGTTCGTCAACCTGTCGGCGTCGCGCCACGATGACGCGCAGTGGACGTACTTCCGCCTGATGGTCTCGCCGAGGACATCGCTTCCCGTCGTGCCGAAGGACGTCGTCATACTTCTCGACGCGTCGGGCTCCATCGGCTCCGACCGGCTCGTGAGCTGCCGCCTCGCCGCCCAGGAGATACTGCGCTCGGCGTTCAACACCGGCGACCGCTTCAACATCGTCGCGTTCCGCAACAGCTATTCGTATGCGTTCCGCCGCTGGCAGGAGTGCGACAGGGAGTCGTTCGCGGCGGCCGACAAGTGGCTCGCCAACCTCTCCGCCCACGGGCGGACCGACGTGTTCGGGACGATACGCTCCGTCCTCACCCTTCCGCGCGATCCGGTGCGCCCGCTCATCGCGCTTGTCGTGACCGACGGAGACGCGAACTCGGGCGTGAGCGACACGGCGCAGATACTCTCGAAGTTCACCGACCTGAACGACGGGCTCGTCTCGGTGTACATGTACGGCGTCAAGGAGAGCGCGAACCGCGAGCTCATCGACGTGCTGACCCACGGCAACCGCGGCGAGAGCTTCATATACGGCGGGCTCCGCTGGAAGGCGGGCTCGGGGATCGAGAAGCTCTCCGACCGCTTCCGCGATCCCGTGCTGTCCGACATCCGCGTCGTCTTCACCGCAGATTCCGGCGCCGAGGCGTATCCGCGTCTTCTCAAGAACCTCTATCGCGGCGATGTCGTGACGATCGTCGGGCGCGTGCCGAAGGGCCGCGGCGAGGTCGCCTTCTCGCTCAAGGGGCTCAACGGCAGAAAACCCTACGAGGCGTTCTTCAAGGTCCCGCTCGGCAGGATCGCCTCTGATCCGTCGCTCGCCGGCGCCTGGGCCGAGGAGGCCGCGATAGACGCGAAGCTGAAATGACCGAAGCGCCCGTCGAGATCAGCGTCGTCATTCCCTGCTGGAACGTGGAGCCGTATCTCGCCCGCTGCCTTGAAAGCGTATTTGCGACGCTTCCTCCCGGTTCCGAGGTTCTTGCAGTGGACGACGGTTCTTCCGACGGGACGCTCGCCGTCCTCGAGTCGTTTGCCGCGGGCGAGCGGCGCCTCAAGGTCCTCCCCCGCCCGCACCGCGGCGTATCTGCCGCGCGAAACGCAGCGCTCGACGAGGCGCGGGGACGGCTCGTCTTCTTCGTCGATCCCGACGATTCCGTCATGCCCGGCTATTTCTCGGCCATGGCCGATGCGCTCGAACGCGACGGCGCGGAGGTGTGCGTGTGCGCGTACGAGGGCTCGCCGCTCAAGGGCGACTACCGCTTCCGCACGAACGCCGAAATCCGCGCGGGTTATCTGCCGCGGGTCTTCGGATATTCCTTCGACGACGTCCGCGCATGGTATTCGGGCAGGCCTCTTTTCGCTGATCGCGAGATGGCGGGCGTGTGGAGGATGGCGTTTCGCCGCGGGCTTGTTGAGAATGTCCGCTTCGACGAGACGATCGAGCTCTACGAGGACGCGATGTTCGTCTCGGAGGCGCTTCTCCGCGCAAGGTCGATGACGTGCGTTGCGCAGGAGATCTACCGCGTCACTTCGCGTGACGACGGCGCGATGAGGTCGATTCCGCGCGACGGCGCACGGCTTTGCCGCAACAAGCTTCGGCTTCTTGCGAAGCGCCGTGCGCTCGATGTGGCTGAGGGTGGGTCGCTCGGGCCTCTCTACGCGGCGTCGTGCGTATTCTCGGCGCTTGAAATCCTTTCGTGCACTGTCCGCGGCCGACTTCCGCGCCGCGAGGGGATGAGGATCCTGCGCGAATATCTCGCCGATCCATTCGTGAGTACTTCAGTCAGGGAGTTTCCGCTTTCGCTGAAGAAGCCGCTTCTCGCCTCGGCCGTCCTTGCGCTGCGCCTTGCCTGAGGGGCGCTTAACGTTCGCTATTCCCAGTTCTGTCGGATTGGGCGGAATTTGGTATAATGTTGCCGCAACTACGGCAATGACGGCGGGAGGGCCGTTTTGCGAATGAGAGACAATATGCAGACGACATTACTTGAAAGCACGATAGCGGGATCCTGGTATCCTGGAACGGCGAAGGGGATCCGCGCGATGTCCGACGGGTGGGAGCGCGGCATCGCGGCGGATGCGCCGCGCGTGGCGCCGAACATCCTCGTCCTTCCGCACGCGGGCTGGGCGTACTCCGGCGAGACTGCGTGGCGGGCGGTCCGCCTCGTCAAGGGCGCGAAGTACAAGCGCGTCGTCCTTCTCGCGCCGAGCCACCGCGCATGGATCGAGAACCGTCTCGTCGCTCCGGAGGCGTCCGCCGTCTCGACGCCGCTCGGCGAAATTAAGATCGACCGCGACTGGATCGACCGGCTTGCGCTCGTTGCGCCTGTTGCACGCAACGACGGCATACATTCCGCCGAGCATTCCGCGCAGATCGAGTATCCGCTCCTGCAGCTCGCGCTCGGCGGCGGCTTTTCGATTGTCCCGCTCGTGATGGGTTCCTTTGGCCAGGACCAGATGGGGATGTGCGCCCGTGCGCTGGCGCGATTGATGGACGCGGAGACTTTGCTTGTCATCTCGTCCGACTTCACGCACTACGGCGACGACTTTTCCTACACTCCCTTCGGCAAAAGCGGCGGCGAGGATGTTCGCCGCAAGGTCGCAGCTTCCGACGACGAGGCGTTCCAGCTTATTGCGAAGGGCGATGCCGACTCGTTTGCCGCGTTCATAAAGCGCACTGGCGCGACGATCTGCGGACATGTTCCGATTGAGCTCGCGCTCCGCGCGTTTCCGAAAACCATGTCTATCGTCCGGCAGAAGTACGCGACGTCGAGCGACGGCGACGGCGACTATTCGCGCTTTGTCTGCTATGTCGCCGCGACTGGATGCGTGAGGTGGCAGGGTGAGGGGAGCGAGGTTCTTTCCGCCGACGACAGGGCGTATCTTCTGCGCGTCGCGCGCGCGTCGATGGAGAAGGCGGTGAGAAACGGGATGAGGCGCGGCGCAGGCATTGACGTATCTGATGCGCCAAAGTCGACGCGCGCCAAGATGGGCGCGTTCGTCACCTTGAACGACAAGGCGACCGGTGCGCTGCGCGGCTGCATAGGCGAGATCATGCCGATGCGCCCGCTCGTCGAGGCGGTGGCAGCCCGCGCCGTAGACTCGGCGCTTGGAGACCCGCGCTTTTCGCCTGTCTCGGAACGCGAACTTGGCGGAATACGCGTAGAGGTTTCGGCACTGACGCCGCCGAAGCGCGTTGCGTCGTGGCGCGACATCGTGCTGGGACGGGACGGCATGACGCTTGAGAAGAACGGATGCTTCGCCGTGTTCCTTCCGCAAGTCGCGCCAGAGCAGGGCTGGGATTTGCCGACGACGCTCTCCTATCTCTCGCAGAAGGCGGGGCTTTCGCCCGACGCCTGGCGCAGCGGTGCGAAGTTCGAGACTTTCCAGGCCGAGGTCTTCCATGAGTGAGGGGACGGTCTGTTCCGTCTGCCCGCGGCACTGCCGGCTGGACGAGGGAGAGACGGGGTTCTGCCGCGCGCGGCGGGCGGAAGGAGGACGCGTAGTCGCGGGGAACTACGGACGCATCACCTCGCTCGCGCTCGACCCGATAGAGAAGAAGCCGATCACGTTCTTTCGTCCGGGTTCGTGCATCCTCTCCGTCGGAAGCTACGGATGCAACCTGCGCTGTCCGTTCTGCCAGAACGACTCAATATCCCAGCGCGGCGAATGTGCCGCGGACTTTCGGGCGACGACGGCGAAGGAGCTCGCCGACATTGCGGAGCGGCTTAGGCGCGAGCGCGGCAACATAGGGCTTGCCTACACCTACAACGAGCCGCTTGTCGGTTGGGAGTTCGTGCGCGACTGCGCGGTTGAGGTTCGCCGGCGCGGAATGTGCAATGTCCTTGTTTCAAATGGCTGCGCCGAGGCGGAGGTCGTCGTGGAGCTCGCCCCGCTAATGGACGCCGCGAACATCGACTTGAAGGGTCCGTCGCAGGAGTTCTACGACTGGACCGGCGGAAACTTCGCCGCCGTCTGCCGCACGATTGAGATGCTCCATCGCGCCGGATGCCATGTCGAGGTGACGACGCTCGTGATACCGGGGCGCAACGATTCGGACGAGTCGATCGACGCCATCGCCGAGCGCATTGCAGCCGTCTCGCCGGAGATTCCGCTCCACGTCACGCGCTTCTTTCCGCGCTTCCAGATGGCGGATGCGGACCCAACGCCGGTCGCCACGATCCACCGCCTCGTCTCCCGCGCCCGCCGCATCCTGCCGCACGTTCTCCCCGGCAACTGCTGACGCGGCGGATGTGCCGCGGATTTGGTATAATGGTGTCAATAACGACGGCGGCAACGAAAAGAAGGATGCTCGGAGGCCATTGCGTCATGAAAAAATCTGCGGTTGCGATTCTGGGGACTGTGGCTGCGCTCGCGCTCGGCGCTGCGCCCGTGAAAATCATCTTCGACACAGACATGATCACCGACTTCGACGACGTCGGTGCGCTCGCGTGCCTCCATGCGCTCGCGGACGCCGGGGAGTGCGAGATCCTCGCGACGGTCAGCTCCACGCGCGGCAACGCCTCGGTAGGCGCGGTCCAGGTCATCAACAGCTATTACGGGCGCGGAGACCTTCCCGTGGGGTCGCCGAAGGGAATGGGCGTCATGGGCGCGTTCCCTGGCGCGAAGGAAAAGGTCGATCCCGCCTCGCCGCTCGGCGAGAAGGCCGGTGGCGACGGCGGTCACTACAAGTACCGCAGGCTGCTCGCGGACTACCCGGGCTGGTACCGCTATGCCGATGCGGATGACGCGCCGGACGCGAACGAAGTCTACCGCCGCGTCCTTGCCGCGCAGCCCGACGGCAGCG
>ODAI010005866.1_pt1 | contig 24285 bp, 24 predicted proteins | sample 1539321 | NCBI WGS metagenome assembly ODAI01 (sample SAMN02144231, study PRJEB22623) | gut metagenome | biome: sheep rumen | host: Ovis aries | place: New Zealand | reverse complement strand
GCTCATCAGCGTAAGTGGATGTTTATGTTTGACAGGGATTATGCCAGAGGTCTTGCTGCTATCAATGCCGGTAATAATGCCGTTGACGCAGGTGAAGATGCTGAAAACTCATTAACGGATGCAAAATCTTCAATTAAGGAATCCAAGGATAAAGTTACCGCATCAATTGATAAGGTTAGAGAAGCAACAATGGTCGAGGGTAATGATGTTTCGATTACAGATTCAAAAGAAGATGCACAGAAAAAAGAAGAACATCGAACAGAAGGTATAAGAAATTCTGCCGCTAATAAGACTGAAGAAAACGGTGCAAAAGATGCAAATATTCAGGCGAATGACCTTGAATTGCAACGCCGTAAAGAAAGACGCGGTGAAATCGAGCAAGCTTAAATATTAATTAAATCGGCATAAAATTCGTTTATATATTTTTCAAATACATCTTGTTCAAAATTACCTATTGCAAATTCTGCCCAATTATTTCCTGTTTGTTGAGCTTGTGGAACCTCTAGCGGCGGACCTGCCGGCGTAGAGCGGGATGAGTTCTTAGGGTTGGATATAACTCCGATTGAGCGTAATAGAGTTACGGAAAGAGTGTTTTTATAAACTTCGTATTCGGTCAAACCTTTTGTTATAATACCAACTCCTTGAGCCCAAACAAAGCGCTGCATAGGGGCTGTATTTGTTTTTGCTTCAAGACCTTTAGTTTTCGGCAGATGTTCCCTTATATTGTAATTCGGATTAAACTCTCTTTTAATAAGCGTATTCATATCTTCCGAATAAGTTTCGGTTATAAGGTTGCCAAAGTGCAGACGTACTTGAAGAAGTCTGTTTTTGTCTTCATTTTCCCAATTTATTTTAAATCCAGTCAAATCAGAATTTACATCTTTGTATACATCAACATCAAAAAATGAAGTTTTTATCCGTAAGCCTTTTCTCAGGTCACCATTAAGTATATTTTCAGCTCCCTGTATTTTTGCAATTTCAGGTTCTTCATTTTCTTGCGGCCCAAAATTGTAGGTGTCCCCAAAATCGTTCCATTTTACAAAGTCTATCGCGATTCCGTTTTTTAATATGATTTTATTGTTATCAAAATCCGGCAAGATTATATCATTCACTGTTTTTTTAATTGGTTTAAGGCACCTGTAAATAGTTGTATAGTCTTCAGTTATGGGGATTTTTTGAGTGTCGTATAAAATTTCATCAACAAACCCGTTTCGTTTGGATATAATTTGGCAGTCTTTCGGTACGTCAGTACACTCAAATTCCATAACAGAACGGTATTTTTTATTGTGTTCAAGTAACAGTTCGGAATATTTTTGAGGATATAGAAATTTGAGTTCCTTTAGGATAGTGTCGGCAACTTGAATTACTTTTTTGTAGCGGGTAATATTTTCCGTATGGACCTCATCGGTTGAACATCCGCAAATTCCGTCGTGAGCTTGATTTTTCAGTAAAAGTTTGTAGGCATATTCAATTGGAGCATCGTATTTTGACCCTAATAGTTTTTGTATTTTATCTGCAAAATGTAATTTGTAGCACGCTGTTACATTATATTGTTTGATGTTTGTTCTTGCTGAATAGCTGCCTGGTAAGATAAAAGTTTTGGAGTTATCTCTCAGTTCATCATTCCATTCTGTTATAAAATTATTTTTTACAAGTTCAAAATATTCAAAAGGGTTGGACAATTGGATTTCATAATCGTCCAACAAATTATTCACCTTTTGAATTTGTTCGGATATATTCTGTTCTACTCCGAGATGGTCGGCACCTATGGGAAGTAGAAGGATATCCCCTGATTTTTCTGCAATTTTATCTAAATTATTTTTTAGCCATTCAGCTTTTTCCTTAATGGTCATAGGGGCAGAAAATATATCCATAAAGTACCCTCGGACAAGGTTAACCGTATTAACCCCGTTAAAAATAAATTCTGCCGGCAATTCTCCAACGCCGCGCCATACCATACATTTATTAATACCGTATTCACTTAAGAGTTTAGGTACATTTTGGCTGTGCCCAAAGGTATCCGCCAAATATCCGATAAAATCAGTACATCCGAAATCTTTTGCAATTTTCATTCCTATTTCAAGATTTTTTTCAAAGCAAATTTTATCTGTAAGAAATTCATCAACAAGTGTGTAAAAAGGCCCTATGAATAATCGTTTTTCTTTTATGAATTTTCTTATTAATTCTTCCTTTTCCGGTCTTAATTCCAAATAGTCTAAAAGAGCTGAAACCTGTCCGTCAAAATAAAATGACGGGATAGCTTTTTCATCCAATAAATTAAGAACATTATCAAAAACTCTCAGCAGTCGAAGCCTAAATACTTCGAATTCCCGATACCATTCCCTGTCCCAATGGGTATGTAAATACGCAATAACCTTTTTTCTCATAAGATTATTATAGCTGTATTTTATTGTTTAGGGCAACTAATTAATACGTATTATCCTCTTAAGCGGATGTGTGACTTACTTCTTTTAAATAGTTTAGTAAACTTGTCCCATCCGTCAGATATTGTATCTCCGGCACGTTTGTACCATGGCTTTTTAATTAGCCCTATGCTTTCGGCAGTCCCGCGCACAGCCTTTTTGCCTTTTTTAAGACCCTTTTTTACGCCTTTTTCTATATCAGCCCCGACTTCTTCTGCGGTTTTCTTCCCTCTTTTAAACAGATTTTTAAGCGAGAAGGATTTTACTTTTTGAGCCGAATTGAGGAAAAGCTTTCCGCCAAAATATAAGCCTCCCAGAGCAACGGCTCCGCCTAATAAAACTTTCCATAGCGGACGTCCGCCGACGTATGTGTCACCGTTTGGTGATTGAGAAAATGTTACGCTATCCATAGGAGTCATTACAATTGGGTTTACATAATGTTGAGGATGACCGACGTATCGGGGTCTGGAGCCAGCAATATCTGCTGCCGCATCATAGTCCAAAACCCCTATGCTGGCAAGATAATCCAAATTTGATGTAATATTTGGTGATAACATAATTTCTCCTACGGTTACAACCTTCACTTATATAAAGTTATATTAACATTAAAAATTGCATTTTTGGTAATTATTTGTTACATTTTATTAATATGAAGAGATTTGTGTCGGAAAACAAAACCCTTTTGTTATTGTGGATTTTGTGCGGAGTTGCGCTTTTTATATTTTGTGGACATTACAGCAATATTTTAATTGATATAGGCAGAGAAGTCTATTATCCTCAGCAAATTATTGAGGGTAACGCTTTATACAAGGATTTGTATTGTATAAATCCTCCGTTTGCGTATTTATGGAATGCATTGTTATATAAGATATTTTCTCCTAATTTGTGGGTTATATATATGTCGGGGATAATATCTTCTTTTGCGATAGTAAGTGGAGTATATTTGATTTCAAGGAAATTCCTTAGTGAGTTTTTGAGCCTGAGTGTTGGACTTTTTACCATAGTTTGCGGGGTATGCGCTCCGCATCTGTTTAATTATACATTGCCATATAATTTGGGTATGTTGTACGGTTTTGTTGCGGTAATTTATTCTTTGCTTGCCCTAATAAAATATGAAACGGAAAATAAAACTCAATATTTTTATTTAGCTTCGTTATTAGCCGGTTTGTGTGTGGCAAACAGATTTGAATTTTTGATATATGCAATTTTCTTGTTTATAGTTTCTTTGTTATCGAAAAATAAGAGAGTTGTACTAAATTTTATAACCTGCTTAATAGTGTTTCCGATGATATGTGCGTTAATTCTGTTTATTCAAGGGGTTGGAATTTCAGATTATATTAAGGCTTTTGAGGATATAAGGAATGTTGTTATTTCAGGCAGCCTAACTTATTTTTATTCTCTTCAGGGTATATTTTTTAATCCAAAAGTTATACTTATGTGGATAATAAATTTTCTAAAGACAGGATTATGTTTTATTGCGTTAGTAGGCGGTGTGAAAATTCTTGATATAAATAAAATATTCGGATGGGTAGTTATTGTTTTATCTGCGGTTGCCCTATATTTTATTACGACCTCTGCTGTGTTAATGTTTATGATTCCGTTATTGTTGTTGACAGGAATTGTATGTTTTAAAGATTTAAGAAAAAGGCCCGAGGTTTTTTATTTCCTTATTGGGGTGTTAACATTATGCTCAAAATGTTTTTGGGTATTATTGACATTAAATTACGGTAATTTTGTTGCACCTGTTGTTATTATCGCATTTTTAGCCGTGATTTTTACAAGTATTGATGTGAAATATCAAAAGGCGTTTGCGATTGGGTTACTTGTAATATCTGCGTATTATCTCCTGAATTTTTCGGTAATAAGAAGTTCTTTGAATTACAAGGTAAGTTCAAACAAGGGAACAATATATACGTTTGCAAAAAATGCATCAACTACATCTGATGTTATAGGCGGGCTTGTCGCAAGCAAGGCGCAAACAGCCGTTATTTATCCGGAGGGCATGTTGATAAACTTTTTGGCAGATGTTAAAAGCGACACCAGATATAATTCTATGACTCCTTTATACATTGAGGCATTAGAAGAAAAAAATTATGTGGATATAATCAATAATCAGAAACCTGATTTTGTAATTTTAACTAATCAAAATATGGCTGAGTTTGGTGCAGAGTATGTTTGCGATAATTATGCTCTTACGTTTTGTGATGCATTGAATGAAAAATATTATGGGCAGAAGAAATAAATGACGGGCTTTGGTATTTGAATTTTGGCAGAAAATAGTGGACATTTGATTAAAAATCCGTTAATATAATCACGTGGACAAACTTAACTTAACAAATTATGCGGCAAAGTTTTCTTATAACAAGCGACTGCAAATTCAACAGCCGATGAATTATTCTGTACAACAGGCAAATAATGCAGCTCAAGCTTCTCAAAAACCTGCAGTACCTCAATCTCCGACACCTGCTGCGCAATCCGGAACAACCCCGCAAATGGGTAACCTTGCGGGGACTGATACTTCTGTATATGTAAAAGATTTAATGAATTTACCCAAAAACATGAATGAGTTTGTCTATATGCTTCAACGCGGTATGAATCAGATGCAGATGAACAGATTTTTATCTGAGCAGTATGCATCTTTGCGGAATGCAAATAATATGACTTCCGAAAGGGCGCAAATATTAGCACAACTCCAAGGTATGTCAACCGAAGAATTACAGGTTGCATTAAAAAATCAGATGGCTGCTTTGAGTAATTCAAATTCGTTAAAAAATCTTGAAATCCTTCAAAACGGGATGATAAAAATGTCAGCTTTAGCGGAGTTATTACAGGCAGGCGGAAAAGATGCGATTGCAAAAGTTATAATGACAATGGCAAATGCTTCTCAACAAGGGGTAAAAGATTTATCACAGCTTAAGGATACGGCAAAATTGATAAATGCAAGTGTGGCTATTGCATCTCAAGACAATGCTTCTCAAACATTGAAAGCTTTGATGTTACTGTATCTGCCATGGCTTCCGTTACAAGAGGGTACCGATTTTGAAATTGAAATACAAAAGAAATCTGAAGAATCTGACAGTGAAAGTATTCTTGTAATTACAATTACAACGATAAATTTTGGTAAGGTTGTCGCAACTTTGGTATTGGAAACTTCAAATTCTGTACATGTTCTAATTGAATGCTCGGATGAATTTCCAAAAGATGAATTGATGAACAGAATCAGAAGTGAAGAAAAGCACTATTCAATGCAATCAGTTTTAAGCTTTCAAAAATTAGAGTCCAAGTCGGAAGATACGTCGAGAACAAAAGCTTCTGTAACTATGTCATCCATGGATGAAATTAATCCGTATCTTCTTTTGATGTCGCATGCAATTATTCGTAATACAATAGTAATAGATAATGAAGCTTCGAACGGAGTAATTACTCATACGGATTAGATATAACAAGGAGAGGAATAAAAGTGAAATTTTTACATTCAATGATTAGGGTAAAGGATATAGACAAATCTTTAAAGTTTTATAAAGAGCTTTTGAATATGAAGTTAGATCATAAGAAACGTTTAGAAGATTGTGAGTTGTATTTTCTGGATGATGAGAGCGGAACTTGTCAGATAGAATTAACGTATAATGATGATACCCCAACGGAGGGATATAGGAACGGAAATGCTTTCGGACATTTTGCATTTTCTGTTGACTCTTTTGATGAATTTACAAAAAAAATGAAGAGTTTAGGTTATGATTATTTATATGAGCCGTTTGATTTAAACGGTAAAGGTTCTGTTATTGCGTTTATACAAGATCCTGACGGAAACGAAATTGAGTTAATTGAAAAGGTTGTTTGGTAATAAGGAGATTAAATATGGAAAATATAATTTTCAGACGTCGTTCAATAAGAAGATTTTTAAATAAACCTGTCGAACAAGAAAAATTAGAAAGAGTTTTACGTGCAGGCATGCAGGCTCCGTCTGCTCATAATAATCAAAGATGGGAATTTATAGTAGTTACCGAGCAGGATAAAAAAGATGTTGTATCTACGATGAGTCCTTGGTCCGGTATGGTCGCGAATGCCCCTGTATCTTTAGTAGTTTTGGGTAAGCACGATGATGAAAATTTAAATAAATGGTTTGCGCAAGACTTGGGAGCTTGTGTAGAAAATATTCTTTTGCAATGTGTAGATGAAGGTTTAGGTGCCTGTTGGATGGGATTTTATCCTGATATGGACAGAGTTCAGGCTTTGAAAGATTTTTTTGGTGTTCCTGATGGGGTGTTGCCGTTCTGTGTAATCTCTCTCGGGTATTCTGAAGATGAAAACAGGTTTGTAGACCGTTCGGATATGAGCAAAGTTCACTATAACAGGTATTAATCTTTATGGTATAATTGAGTTATGAAAACATTGGCACAATTTGTACAAAAAAGACGTGATGATTTAGGGATGTCGCCAAAGGGTTTAGCTATGGCATGTAATTTGGAGTTGTCCGAAATCGAAGAAATCGAATCGGGGAAAGAATTGTTTTTACCGGTTACTGTGCGTCAGAAATTAGCAAAAGGTTTAAAATGTGAACCTCATACAATAAAAAAATATGAAAAAGATTTTGATACCCATTTTGTATCAGACCAGATTGTTGAAAGTATAAAGGAGCTTATTTTGAACGGAGCAGGCGGTTTGAAGTGCCCGAAATGCGGCGCACCGCTTGTGACTCGAATTGCAAAAATGTATGATTTAGAGGATAATTTAATGCTTCACCCCAAAGCTCATTGTACAAAATGTGCTTTTCAAATTCATTAGCAAAAAATATTTTTTACGGATTTAATTTAACTGTTCAAGTTAATGAAAGGATTTCTATGAAAATTTATTTACCTACAAGTGTAAGAAAAGTCTATAACAGATTTGCAAATAATTGCCCTATGAGCGGATATTCATTTACCGATAAGCATTCAAAGCTGGGGTTGCGTCAACAGTATAAACAGGTAAGGAACAGGCTTACCGCGACGGCAGGCATGACCGGGTTTTTAGGCGCTCAGGCTTTGGCGTGTGCTTCTACCGGCAGAACTTCCGATATGGCGGCTTATGGTATTTTGGGCTTGTTTACAGGCTTTACTGCCAGATTATTTCATTCTGATTTGATGAAATTTCAAAAATTTAATGCGTACAAGAATATCGAAAAACGTGCTCAAAAAATTTTCGGATAAATCAGGCAATATCTTTGTGATGAAATTCTTTTATCCCATCGGCATAATCGCCGACAATTTGACCGTTGCCGATAAGTTTGTATTTATATATTGTCAGACCCTCTAATCCGACAGGGCCTCTGGCATGGGTTTTATTTGTGGATATCCCCACTTCTGCTCCGAATCCGTACCTAAATCCGTCAGCGAAACGGGTTGATGCATTCCAATATACTCCGGCAGAATCCACTTTATTCATAAATAATTCGGCGTTATCCTTGTCATTAGTTATAATCGCATCGGTGTGTCCTGAGCCGTATGTATTAATGTGTTCTATTGCCGCTTCTGTATCTTCAACAAATTTATAAGCTAAGATTTTATCGCCGTATTCAAAAGCCCAGCTGTCAGGGTTAGAAATAAGTTTTATATCTGAAAGCTCCAAGGATGCCATAAGCGGTTCTGGTTTTGGAAAATCTTTATGTATCAATAAAGTTTCAACAGCGTTACAAGCACTTGGGTATTGCGTTTTGGCATCAATAACAACCTTTTGTGCCATGGCTAAATCTGCGGTTTTGTCGACAAAAATATGACAAATTCCGTCAGCATGTCCTAATACTGGAATTTTGGTATTCTCTTTTATAAATTTAACTAATTTATTGCCCCCTCTTGGAATAATAAGGTTTATATATTTGTCACATTTAAGCATTTCAGCGACATCATCTCTTGTAAATACTTGGTTTAAAACGTTCTTTGGAAATTCGGAAATATCATCCAATGCCGAATTTATAATTGACATGATTTTTTTATTTGTATTTATAGATTCCTTGCCGCCTTTAAGAATTACCGCATTAGAGGATTTAATGGCAAGAGATGAGATTTGGGCAATTACATCAGGTCTTGCTTCAAAGATTATACCTAAAACTCCAATCGGGCATGATATTTTATATAAAGTTAAGTTGGTATCTAATTCCCTGACAAGTAATTTTTTATTTATAGGGTCAGGCAAATCTGCTATATCTCGAATTCCTTTTACCATATCTCTCAACTTATTTTCGTCTAATTTAAGTCGATTAAAGGTGGATTTTGTAATTTCGCCTGATTTAACAAGTTTCTCGGCTTCGTTTAAATCAAGGCGGTTTGCCTCAAATATTTCTTCTTTTGCCTGTTCTATTTTGTCGGCAATTTTTAACAGAGCCGCATTTTTGATATCTTCTGATAAATCAGCAATTTCAAGGCTTGCAACTTTTGCTCGTTTTGCAATTTCAACAAAATCCATTGTGTTCTCCTACAAAATTGTAATATTGTCTCGGGTAATTATTGCATCGTAATTTTTGTAACCCAAAATTTGCATTATATTATCCGAGTGATTTCCGATAAGTTTTGAACAGTCCGCAGAGTTGTAATTAACCATACCTCTTGCAAATTCGTGTCCGTTTTCATCAAGTATGGATATAACATCTCCTTTTCCAAACTCATTAATAATTTTAACTACTCCAATCGGCAGTAAACTTTTTTCTTCATTAATAAGTGCATTTTTAGCACCGTCATTTACGACTATTTTGCCGACAATATTTGTGGCGTAGCCAATCCAGCGTTTTTTATCGGATAAACCTTCCGTTTGCGGTAAGAACATTGTGCCGAAATCTTCCCCGTTAAATATCTTTTTAATTATAAACGGTTCTTTTCCGTTTGCAATCAAAACTTTTCCGCCAAAACGGGTAACCATTCTTGCAGCTTCGAGTTTTGTTTTCATTCCGCCTCTGCCGCCCTCTGAGGCATCCGTACCCAATGAACAAATTTCATCCGTAACTTCAGAAACCTCACTTATAATTTTTGCATCGGGATTTGTTTTTGGATTTTTGTCATATAAACCGTTTACATCAGACAAAATTACAAGCAAATCTGCGTCCAATTCACTTGCGACAAGTGCTGATAATTTGTCATTATCCGAAAACGCAACCTGCATATCAGCATACCTTGGAGCTATTTCTACTGTTGAAACCGTATCATTTTGGTTAATAACAGGAATTGTACCTAATTCAAGAAGTTTATTAAATGTTGTTCTTAAACTTAAATATCTTTCACGAATAGAAAAATCATCCTCGGTTAGTAGTATTTGAGCGGCAACAAGCCCGTATGTATCAAAGCCTTCTTCGTATATAGACATCAGTTTGCTTTGTCCGATAGCCGCACATGCTTGTTTTAATGCGGTACCTTCCGTGCTATCAAGCCCCAACTTCTTTTTGCCTAAGCCGACAGCACCGGATGTGATTACAATAACTTGTTTCCCTTGTTTTACTAATCTTGAAATATCTTCAATAAATGAAAATACTCTGGGTAATGACACATGTCCGTCATCCCCTCTTAATACATTTGTACCAAGTTTGATAACTATTCGTTTTGCATTTATAAATTCTTTTCTTTCCATAATTTTATTGTACTACAAAATTAAATTTACAGAATTTTGACAGAAAAATATTCAATCATATAACTCCCTATCAATGATGTTGTTAAAATTTTTAACAAACACGAGATTAATTTAGCAATAATTTTTGTGGTTTATATTTTATATTAATATGTAGGAAAAATTTAAGGTGGTATTTTCATGGTAGAAACACAAAAAGTGCAAAATCCGACGTTTACAACAATACAGTTTGTGACGAAAGACGGAGAAAAATGTACAGCGACAAAAAACAACGGGGTTGTTACAATTCAGGGCGATAAAAACGGAGTCCGACAAATGCCTGTTGAACAGTTTATGAAAGAACTTGTTGCAACCTTGCCCAAAAATGTTGATTTAGCAAGAACTCCAAACAAAGATACCGTACAATTTAGCGGCAGCGAAAATCCAACAGCTCAGGCTCAACAGCAGCAGGAAGAAACTGTTGAAGAAACAAACAGTAAATTAAATAAAAAATTCATGGCACTGGGAGCGGCCGCGTTAACAGTTATCGGAGCGGGAATATATTTTATCGGCAGAGGACGTTGGTGGTCTAAAGCAGCTAAAGAAGTTGAACGTAAGGGTCAAGAGTTAGCGGAAGACGCAACAAATGCAGTTAGAGAAGGTATTCATGGCGGAGGTAAAAGCGGTGACGCTGCAACAAAGCCTGCCGATGATGTTGTAGCTCAAGCAGAAGAACTAATCGGTAAGAAAGCAGTAGCTCAAGTTTCAGAAGAATGGAAAGCCGCTTACGAAACAGATCCTGCAAAAGTTTTAAAAATGGGACAAGTTGACAAAGACGGTATTGTTACCGTAAAAAATGAAGCCGGAGAAGTTACAGCAAGATATGTATTATCGGAAGGTAAAAATCCGAAGATATTTGCAATGGATGATTTATCAGCAGTAAATCCCGACGGAACAATAAGACGTGTATTTTATCAGAACGGTAAACCGTGGTCTTATGCTAACGTAGCAAAAGATGAACCTATGCCTATGGCAATCAACCGTAAAAAACTACGTGAAATCAGTGAACAATTCAAAGAACAACAAGAGGCAGCACTAAAACCGACAGAAAAACCTGTCACACAAGAGACGAAACCCGTAGAACAACCTAAAACTCCTGTTCAACAACAGCCTAAGTTTGAGCCCAATAAGACAACTAATTCCGATGAACTGCTAAGGCAGCAGGAAGCAGAAAGGCTAAGACTGCTAAGAGAACAAGAAGCAGCAGATAATGCAAATAACGATATTATAAACGCAGCAATTATTGCAGATATCGCATCAGGTGCAGGCAAAAAGGGTGCACAGGCTGCAGAATCGGTAGTTAATGGCGGAGTTGCAAAAATTGAAACTCCAAAAATTGAAATTCCCCGACCTCAAACCGTAGCTGAAGAAGGGGAACAGGCTGCAAGAGATGTATTCGCTCATAACCCAAAACCATACGGCGAAACTCCCGTAAGCACTCCCGAATCTGCATTAGATGATATAATCAAACCTAACACGGACGATATAATAAGGCCTAATACTGATGACATTTTTGCTCCGACAAATGAGTTTGAATTACCCAAAACGGATTTTGAAGTGCCCGGTTCAACATTTGAAGAGCCTTTGGCACATATTGAGCCTGAACCCCATATTGATATAACAGATGACTTTATGGACGGCGGTATGTTTTAAATAATTTAAATAATAAAAAGCACCTCTTATAAACAGAGGTGCTTTTTTATATAAATTAATTATTATATATTTGCCAATTGTTTCCAATAGTCGTGGGATTGTTCAAATTTATAAGCCAAATTGAACAATTTTCCTTCCTGCAACTGCGGTGCAAGAATTTGTAATCCGATAGGCATGCCGTCTTTGTCAAAACCTGCAGGGATACTCATTCCCGGAATACCTGCAAGGTTAGCCGAAATTGTTGCGATATCGGTCAGATACATTGCTAACGGATCGGAAGCCTTAGCACCCAACTCAAATGCAGTATTCGGGCAAGTTGGTGAAATAAGTATATCGGCTTGTTCAAAAGCTTTTTTGAAATCTTCCGTTACTAAAGCTCTCATCTGTTGTGCTTTCTTGTAGTATGCATCATAATAGCCTGAGCTTAATGCATAAGTACCAAGCATTATACGACGTTTAACTTCAGGTCCGAAGCCTTCCGCTCTTGTTTTTGTGTACATTTCCATTAAATTCTTGGCATCAGGAGTTCTGTAACCGTACCTAACTCCGTCAAATCTTGCAAGGTTTGAACTGCATTCTGCAGTTGCCAAGATATAGTAAATACCGATAGAGTATTTTAATCTCGGTAATGAAATTTCCACTATTTCGCAGCCCAAACTCTTATATGTTTCGATAGCTTGTTTTAAAGCGTTTTCAACATCTTCGGATAATCCTTCGGACATCAGTTCCTTGATTACACCGACTTTTTTACCTTTAATGTCATTATTCAAATAACTTGCATAATGTTCAACAGGCAAATTTAATGATGTTGAATCTTTAGGGTCATGCCCTGAGATTACTTCAAGTAAATTTGCAGCATCCTCAACAGAACGTGTAAACGGTCCGATTTGGTCTAATGATGAAGCGAATGCAATTAAACCGTAGCGTGATACACGACCATATGTAGGCTTCATACCTACAATTCCGCAAAACGATGCCGGAAGCCTAATTGAACCGCCGGTATCTGAACCCAAAGCTAAAGTAGCTTCGCAAGATGCAACTGCAGCCGCAGAACCACCAGAAGAACCTCCCGGAACTTTATTCAAATCCCAAGGGTTACGAACTTTTCTGAATGCTGAGTTTTCGTTTGATGAACCCATTGCAAATTCGTCTAAGTTAGCTTTACCTACAATCGGAACCAGATTGTCAAGTAATTTCTGGGTAATTGTAGCATTAAACGGTGATACAAAATTTTCCAAAATTTTACTTGATGCTGTGGTTTTTGAACCGATGAGATTCATATTATCTTTTAGTGCAAGAGGAACTCCCGCCAAAAGCGGTAATTCTTCGCCTTGTGCAATTTTTTCGTCAACTTTTTTCGCTGTCTCCAATGCTGTTTCTTTTGTCAAAGAATTGAATGTGCCAAGTTTTTCATCAAGTTCATTAATTCTTTCAAATGCAGCCTGAGTTAATTCAACAGCAGAAATCTCTTTATTTTTAAGGGCTTTAGATTGCTCTGCAGCCGTCTTTTTCAAAAGCTCGTTCATGTTTTCTCCTTCTTAAGACTTCCCTATGGCTATTATACTATGACAAACATGGGTTATACGCAAGTAGTTGTTAATATGTATTTTGCGCTGTATATATTTTTCTTCATAAATAATTTACAAATATCAAAATTTGTGCGATAATAATTATGCAAATTTGTAACAATATATTAAAGAAATTTGGAAAAATGCGCAAAAAATTTTTTTGAGGAGTTTTAAACCCTCTGAAAATTTATTATTGGAGAAAATTGAGATATGTTAACAATCCAACCTAATTTAACAAATGTTTATTGCAAAGACCCTGCATTTAAAGGCTCACAGGACGGCGATTATGTAGATTATACCGAAATATTTGATACCGATGATGGCGTTGATACATTTGATATTCAACGTGAAAAAGACGAGTCAAAAAAAGAGTTGGATTTATGGCAGCAAACAAAACAAAATTTGGATAGCATTTCCCATACAACCGAATCTGTTCCGGTTCTTAATAAAGGTATGAAAGTATTTTCCGGACTTATTTCAGTGGCAATCGGCTGGGGCGGTTTGAGATGGGGTACCGTAGGTACTCTTGAAGTTATGTCTAAATTGGGTAAATCAAGACTTGCTCAAGCAGTAAAAGGATATGCTTCAGCAGGATATGAGGAAATTACAGGCTTAGCTAAAAAAGGTTTGAAATATATTAAAGGTACATCTTTATATACATCAGCATTAAATAAATTAGATAACTGGAAACGTGCAGCATTAGACACTCGTGTAGGCAGAACTTTAACAGATTGGAAAAAAGCTGTAACTACAAACTCTGTATATACAGGTGCTGTTGGTATGAAAGATAATGCTGTTGCATACGTCAAAAAATTGAATCCAAAACGTGTATTTATTGAAACAATGGGTGTTGCAGGCGGTGGTACTGCTGCAGTTAACCTTATGGGCGGAAAAACAATTGACGGTGCAAGACAGGATGTACGAATAGATGAGGACGGAAATTATATTGTAGACGGTCGCAGAGGAGATTATTCGCATGTCGCTTAGTATTTCTCCTAAAATCGTTACATTTACCGGAACAGGCGCTGATCAGTTGAAAACCCGCAGAGAACAGGTTGAGAATGCGGCAACAGCAACAGGTGGTGTGGGTGCCGGCGTTGCAGCTACAAGAGGCGGCGCTTTGAAATTTTTCAAGTCGTCTGCTCAAAGAGTTAACAGTGCAACTAATACGGCTGTTCAGGCGACAAGAGCATTGGAAAAGCCTGTAAAACAAACAAATTCCTTGTGGAATGCATTCAAAATAAATGGTAAAAGTATTGGTAAACAAATTGCAGAATGGGCTGAAGCCTCAAAGATGCCAAAATTCATGAAATATATATTTAAAGGCGCTCTCGGAAAGGCTCTTGGTCAGGGTGCTGCCGTATTTGTATTTATTACAGGCTGCGGAGAAGTCTTAAGTACCGCAATGAATAATATGTATAAAGTCGGTGCAACATTCTCTTCTTCAAAATAATTCTATTATGCACAAAATAATGTCATTGTGCTATTATTATATTTATGAAAGATTTTGTAGTCAGAGAGATAAAAACTGAAAATATGCTGTCGGAGTTGTCAACTATTTCTTTTGACAGCGGGTATGCTCCTCGAATGGTAAATAAGTTTTATTATAAGAATTATAAAATATTCGGGCTTACTGCTGCACAGGCAAATATATTGAAACAACTGGCGTTGTCTGTCGGAGCGGACTGCGCGACTCCGAGAAATACGATAACAGGTTTGATAGAAAGCGCTGATTGTATTTTGGGAGGAAGCGTTTCTCAATTACAAAAAATTGCGGTAAAACTTGGACTTCAACCGTTTGGGCTAAGGGATTTAGGTCGTAAAATAGAAAAATTAACAGAATTACAGGAAAAACCAAAAACTAAAATCATGGGGATTTTAAATCTAACCTCTGATTCTTTTTCAGATGGCGGATTGTATGAATCTTTTGAGGCTGCGGTAAATCATTTAAATAAGATGATATCTGACGGTGCGGATTTTATTGATATCGGTGCCGAATCTACAAAGCCGTTTTCTCAGTCGGTTGCGGCGGAGCAGCAGTTAGAAAAATTGCTTCCGATATTGGAGTATATAAAAGAAAATAATATAGATATTCCTGTAAGTATTGATACCAGAAGTTCTGAGGTAGCAGCAAAATGCTTGGATGCCGGAGCAACCGCGATAAATGATGTATCAGGCTTGAGTTACGACGGAAAAATGGCAGAGATTGTTGCTGATTACGGCTGTCCTGTTATAATTCAGCATTCAAAAGGAACTCCGGAAACTATGCAAATTAATCCGAGTTATGAAAATCTTATGGATGAGATATTTTTGGATTTGAATGGTAAAATTGAGTTCGCATTGTCGAAAGGTATAAAAAAGGACAATATAATTATTGACCCGGGTATTGGATTTGGTAAAACAAGAGAACAGAACTTTGAAATTATACGCAGGGTAGAGGAGTTAAAAACTTTGGACTGTCCAATACTTTTGGGATTATCCCGAAAGAGTCTTTTAAATATGCCAGAAGCTGATAACGATACTAAAGATATATTTACTGTTGCGCTAAATACTTTAGCGATTGAAAATAAAGTTGATATTATCAGGGTTCATAATGTAAAGCTGCACAGAATGTTACTCAATATGCTTTCTGTTTAAAAAATTTGTCAAAATTCAGATATTTATAAAAATTTTAATTGAAACACAATCAAACAATATATAATAACCAAACAAAATTGAACTTAAATTTGTCAATAAAAATTTTTGTGCAATCATGTAAATATGCTAGACAGAATTATTATAAAGGGAGCAAAAGAGAATAATTTAAAAAACGTTTCGCTGGAAATTCCTAAGAATGAATTAATCGTTTTTACGGGAGTTTCAGGTTCGGGAAAGTCTTCGCTTGCCTTTGATACTATTTTTGCAGAAGGTCAAAGACGATATGTTGAAAGCCTTTCAACATATGCAAGGCAGTTTTTGGGACAATTGGACAAGCCTGATGTGGAATATATTGACGGACTTTCGCCCGCAATTTCTATTGACCAAAAATCAACGAGCAATAATCCTCGTTCTACCGTCGGTACTGTTACGGAAATATATGATTATTTAAGGCTGTTATACGCAAGAGCAGGGACTCCTTATTGCCCGAATTGCGGGGACGAAATAAAACCGCAGTCTATTGATGAAATTGTCAGCAGTATCTTAAATCTAGGAGAGGGTGAAAAAATTCAAATTCTTGCTCCTGTTGTAAGAAGTAAAAAAGGCGAATACTCGTCTATGTTTGATGAATTACGACAAGAAGGGTTCGTAAGGGTAAAAGTAGACGGAGAGGTTTATAATTTAGACGAAGATGAAATTGAACTGGAAAAAACAAAGAAACACGATATCAGTGTTGTGGTTGACAGAGTTGTAGTAAAAGAATCCGCACAATCAAGAATTGCAGATAGTGTTCAAATTGCGTTAAAAAAAGCTGACGGTATTGCAACTGTTGATGTTGTTTCACAAAAAAGGGAAATTATTTTCAGCGAAAAACTTTCTTGTCCAAAATGCGGTTTGAGTTTTGAAGAATTGGCACCCAGAATTTTTTCATTCAATGCCCCTTATGGTGCCTGTGACAGATGTTCGGGTTTAGGTGCGGATTTTGTAATAGACCCTAATTTGGTTGTTCCTGACAGAAAAAAAAGTTTATCTGACGGTGCAATTTATCCTTGGTCAAGGACTTCAACAGATTATTATAATGATATGCTAAAATCCGTTTGTTCTCATTACGGAATACCAATGGATAAACCGTTTGAGGATTTGACAAAATCGCAGCAGGATATAATCCTAAACGGCAGTGATGATATTATAAAGTTTAGGGTAAAACGTTTCGGAACTCATTATTACGAAACTAAATACCGGCAATTTGAGGGGGTAATACCATTTTTAGAAAAACGGTATAACGATACTAACGGTGAATATTGGCGTGAAGAAATTGAAAAATACATGACGACTACCCCTTGTCCGAAGTGTCATGGCGCAAGATTGAAACCATTTCCGCTTGCCGTAAAAATTCAGGGGAAAAATATTTATGAATTTACCCTTATGTCAATTGACGATGAGTTAGAATTTGTAGAAAATTTATACCTAGAATTGGATTCTTATAAACTCCAAATAGCAAAACAAATTTTAGACGAAATCAGAGCCAGATTAAGGTTTATGAAAGACGTCGGGCTGAGTTATCTCAACCTTTCCCGTATGGCAGGAACTCTTTCCGGCGGCGAAGCTCAGCGAATACGACTGGCAACACAAATAGGCAGCGGTTTGTCCGGGGTCCTCTATGTCTTAGATGAGCCTTCCATAGGTTTGCATCAGAGAGATAATGACAGATTGATTAAAACTCTTCTAAAACTTCGTAACCTTGGTAATACGCTAATTGTAGTTGAGCATGATGAAGAAACAATGCGTAATGCCGATTACATTGTGGATATTGGTCCAAAAGCCGGAGTGAACGGAGGGAAGATTGTTGTATCAGGCTCTTTAGAAGATATAACAAAATGTAAGTCCTCTTTAACGGGACAATATTTGAGCGGTGCAAAATATATTCCTGTTCCGGAAAAAGTGAGAGAAGGTAACGGAAATTTCTTGCAGATAAAAAATGCACATTTAAATAATTTGAAAAATATTGATGTAGATATTCCGCTCGGTAAAATTGTTGTTTTAACAGGTGTTTCAGGTTCGGGAAAATCAACCTTGATGCAGGATTTGATATATGAGTATGCCCTTCATAAACTAAGAGGAAATCGTCCGAAACCTCAGGGAGTTGATGAAATATTAGGATTTGAAAACATCGATAAAATTATAGATATAGACCAATCTCCAATAGGCAGAACCCCTCGTTCAAATCCGGCAACGTATACGGATTTGTTCACTCATATAAGAGATTTGTATGCCAAAACTAATGAGGCAAAAGTCAGAGGCTATAAACCCGGCAGGTTCAGCTTTAACGTAAAAGGCGGACGTTGTGAAGCATGTAAGGGTGACGGCGTAAATAAAATTGAGATGAATTTCCTATCGGATGTTTACGTAAAGTGTCCTGTTTGTAAAGGGAAACGATATAACAGAGAAACGTTGGAAGTAAAATTTAAAGGTAAAACTATTGCCGATGTTTTGGATATGAGCGTAAAAGAGGCTTTAGAATTTTTTGACAGCATTCCGGCAATCAGAAATAAATTGCAAACGTTGAATGATGTCGGTTTGGATTATATAAAATTGGGTCAGAGTGCAACAACTTTATCAGGTGGGGAAGCACAGAGAATTAAGCTTGCATCTGAACTAAATAAGCGTGCAACCGGTAAAACTTTGTATTTGTTGGATGAACCATCAGTTGGGTTGCATTGGTACGATTTGGATAAATTAATTAAAATTATTCAAAAGCTTGCGGATCAGGGAAATACTATTTTGATTATTGAACACAATTTAGATTTAATAAAGGTTGCAGATTATATTATTGACTTAGGCCCTGAGGGTGGAAATGCAGGCGGTACTGTTGTTGCTACCGGAAGCCCAAAAGAAGTTTCGAAGAATAAAAAATCTTATACAGGTCAATATTTAAAAGGCGTATTATAAATTATTGTTACATGTTACAAATCGTTAACAAATAGCAAAAAACCAAGTTGACAGGCATATATGTTTGTAATAATATCGTTATGCTTGGAGCATTTTAATTAGAATACCGAAATATAATTTAAATAGCTGAATACCAAGCAAAGCCCTGTGGGGCGGCTTATTAAAGACCCCGTAATGTGTAAAACATGACAAGAAGAAAAGGAATAAAAATGGCAAGCACAAAAGGACAAAGAATCAGAGTTTGTTTGAAGTCATATGATCACAAGTTGATCGATGTATCAGCAGACAAAATCGTTGACACAGCAAAAAGAACAGACGCTCAAGTTGCAGGCCCGATTCCTTTACCTACTAAAAGACGTATATACTGCGTTTTGAGAAGCCCTCACGTAGATAAAAAATCTCGTGAACATTTTGAAATGAGAACTCATAAACGTATTATTGATATATACGAAGCAACTCAACAGACAACTGAAGAGTTAAGCAGATTAGATCTTCCTGCAGGTGTTTCTATTCAAGTTAAATTATAATTTGAACGGTTTGCACAAAGCATTGAAAATTGAATAAGCATTATGCATATATAATGTGAACTGCGACTAACCGTAAAACGGTTAGACACTCCTTAAAGGAGTTGGGTGAAAGTCCCGTAAGGTAAAGTAATTAGGCAAGACGTAGCGCTCGCAAGGGAAAATGCAAATTCGCAAGACAGTTAAGTCTTATCAAAGACGAAATTGTTGAGGGTAAGGGTAAGTCTGAATATCGGATTTATAGAACCCCTCAAAAGCGAAGGAGCTAGAAAGGTAGAAATATGACACTAGGTGTAATAGGTAAGAAATTGGGAATGACCCAAATATTTGACGAACAAGGTTTGGCAATTCCTGTAACTGTTATCAAAGTAGACGATATCGTTGTTACTCAGGTTAAAACTGTAGAAACAGACGGTTATAATGCTATACAGGTTGGTACTGTTGCAGCAAAAGAAAAACACTTAACAAAAGCTCAAATCGGTCATTTTAAGAAAAACAACTTGGAAAATTACAGACACTTACAAGAATTCCGTGTTGACAATCCTCAAGACTACAAAGTAGGTGATAAGATTGAATTATCAGTTTTAGATAACGTTGAAAAAGTAGACGTAACAGGAAAATCAATCGGTAAAGGTTTCCAAGGTACCGTAAAAAGATGGAACTTCGGCAGAGGGCCTATGGGTCATGGTTCAAAGAACCACAGAGAACCGGGTTCAATCGGTGCAGGTACAACTCCGAGCCGTGTTATCAAGGGTAAAAGAATGGCTGGTAACATGGGTAATGAAAGAGTTACTGTTACTAAGTTGAAATTAGTTAAAGTAGATGCTGAAAAGAACTTGGTATTGGTAAAGGGCTCTGTTCCGGGTTGCGAAGGAAGATTGGTTACAATCGTTCCAACCAGAACTAAATGGAATTAGCTCAAATTCTCCCTACGGGAGAGGGTTATTCTTAGCGAACGTATGTGAGTTATAGAATAACAGAGAGAGGAAAAATAAATGTTTCCTCGTGTAAAAAATAACAAAAACAGTAAAGTTTTAAAAATCCCGAGTTGCCATATAAAATCGGTTTTTCGGTAGAGTGAAGCGTAAGCGGAACTCGTGAGGGTAAAGATTTCAGCGAAGTGACTAAAAACGAAGTTTTTGAGAACGGAGTGAAGAAATCACAAGCCCGAATAAACCGAGAAGTTATCGAAAAGGGGTAACAGGCAGTACAAAATATAAAGGAAAAAGAAAATGTCAAAAGAAATATTAAGCACAACAGGTGAAAAGTTAGGTGAAATCACATTAGCAAAAGAAGTTTTCGGTGTGGAACCTAATTTACATGTAATGCACTTAGCATTGAGAAGACAATTAAATAATGCACGTCAAGGTTCAGCTTGCGCAAAGACAAGAGCTGAAGTATCAGGCGGCGGAAAGAAACCTTGGAAACAAAAAGGTACAGGCAGAGCAAGAGCCGGTTCTCTTCGTTCACCGTTATTTGTTGGCGGCGGCGTTATCTTCGGACCAAAACCGAGAGATTATTCCTTCTCTATGCCTCAAAAAGCAAGAAAATTAGCTTTGAAATCAGCATTATCTTCAAGACAAGATCAATTGGTTATAGTAAAAGATTTCTCAAGCATAGCTGAACCCAAGACAAAATTAATGGCATCAGCATTGAAATCTTTAAACTTAAGCGGAAAAGTTCTTATCGTTGCTGACTTGAAAGCAGCTGAAAATCAAAATCTTGAATTAGCAGCAAGAAATATTCCTTCAGTTAAATTGCTTCTTCCTTCAAACTTGAACGTAAAAGATTTGTTGGAAGCTGACAGCGTTGTTATTACTGAAGCAGCTGTTAACGAAATTACTGAAAGACTAAGTAAATAGTAGAATTTAACAATTAAAAGGAATAAAAAAATGAGTAAAGAAAGAACAAATACAGAAAAGTTATACGACGTAATCAAAAAGCCGTTGATTACAGAAAAATCCCGTATGGCTATGTCTTTGGGACAATATACTTTTGAAGTAAGAAAAGATGCAACAAAAGTTGAAATTGCCCAAGCAATAGAATTAGCTTTCCCGGGAAGAAAAGTAAAAAGCGTAAATACAGTTTATATGCCTTCTCATGCAAAGAGAATGGGATATAAATTCGGCAGAACTGATAGTTCTAAAAAAGCAATCGTAACCATCGAAGGTGATCCGATTGAAATGATGACTGCAGTATAGTCAGTCCAAAGGGGCGAATAGGCATAAGTCCCTGCAAGTAGTACAAAGCCAAAAGGAGAAATTAAAATGGCAACAAGAAAAATTAACCCTACTTCTCCCGGACAAAGAGGAATGGTAAAGAGTGATTATTCAGAAATCACTACAATGACCCCTGAAAAGTCCTTGTTGAAAAAGGTAAAGAAAACAGCAGGAAGAAATAATACAGGTAGAATTACATGTCGTCATAAAGGCGGCGGTGTAAAAAAACAATACCGTGTAATTGATTTCAAACGTGAAAAATTCGGCGTTCCGGCAGTCGTAAAAACTGTTGAATACGACCCGAACAGAAATGTAAGAATTTCATTAGTGTTCTATGCAGATGGAGATAAGAGATATATTTTAACTCCGGAAGGCTTGAACGTAGGTGATACAATCGTAAGCGGTCCGGAAGCTCCTGTTCAAACAGGTAACGCTTTACCGCTTGAATTAATTCCGTTAGGTACTATGGTTCATAACGTTGAACTTAACCCCGGTCGAGGCGGAGTTATGGTCAGAGCAGCAGGTAATGCGGCTCAGGTTATGGCTAAAGAAGGCAATTATGTTACTATCAAACTTCCATCATCAGAAATGAGAATGGTAAGAAAAGAATGTATGGCAACAATTGGTGTTCTTGGTAATTCTGAATTCAAAAACTTATCAATAGGTAAGGCAGGTAGAACTCGTTATATGGGCATCAGACCTACAGTTCGTGGTGTAACAATGAATCCTTGCGATCACCCTCACGGTGGTGGTGAAGGTAAAACCGGTCCCGGCGGACATCCTAAGACCCCTTGGGGTAAACCGGCTCTTGGATATAAGACAAGAAAATCCGGCAAAGCTTCTGATAAGTTAATTGTTAGAAGAAGAAAAGCTAAGTAATTGGCTTAAAACGGAACAAATAAGAAAAACCATAAGGAGAAAATATTAATGGCACGTTCATTAAAAAAAGGTCCATACGTAGAAGAAGCTCTACAAAAGAAAATAGATAAAATGAATGCTAATTCCGAGAAGAAAGTTGTAAAAACTTGGTCAAGAGCATCAATGATTATCCCCGATATGTTGGGTCACACAATTGCTGTTCATAACGGCAAAACTCATGTACCGGTTTACGTAACAGAGCAAATGATTGGACATAAATTAGGTGAATTTGCACCTACAAGATTATTCAAAGGTCACGCAGGTTCAGCTAAGGTAAAATAGTCGTTAGCGAACGCAAGTGAGCGTTACGAATATTTTATCCCGGACTTGTTTCGGGATCTCAGACAAGAGATACTTAAGAAAAAGGAAATTAAAAAATGGAAGCACAAGCAAAACAAACAGATATAAAAATGACAGCAAGAAAATTGCGTCGTGTAATAAATGAAGTACGCGGCAAAAAAGTTCTTGAAGCTCAAGATATGTTACGTTTTATGCCTTACTTTGCAGCAAGAGTTGTTGAAAAGAATTTGAAGGCTGCAATTGCAAATGCTCAGGAAAAATTCGGTGCAACACCTGAATCTTTAAAGATATCAGAAATTTATGCCGATGAAAGTCAAACTCTTAGAAGAGCAAGACCAAGAGCGCAAGGTCGTATGTATAAAAGACTAAAACGTACATCTCATCTTACACTAAAAGTTAGTGATAATAAGTAGAAGGTAAAAATAAAGGTATAAAAAATGGGACAAAAAACACATCCAAACGGATTTAGAGTAGGTATCATAAAATCTTGGGCAAGCACCTGGTATGCTTCATTCAAGGAATACCGTACTTTCATCAAGGAAGATGCACAAATCCGTAAATTCATTAAGAAAAAATTATACGCAGCAGGCGTATCAAAAGTCTTGATTTCAAGAATCGAAGACAAAAATACTACAATTACCGTTGTTACAGCTAAGCCTGGTATCGTAGTCGGCAGAGGCGGACAAGGTATTGATGAATTGAGACAAGAAGTTTCAAAATTCATCGGAAAACCCGTGATTATCAATGTTGTAGAAGTTGCAAGAATTGATGCAGATGCACAATTAGTTGCTGAAAGTATTGCTCAACAATTAGAAAAACGTGTAGCTTTCAGACGTGCAATGAAGCAAGCAATGCAACGTACAATGAGATCAGGCGTTCAAGGTATCAAAGTTATGGTATCAGGACGTTTGGGCGGAGCTGAAATCGCTCGTTCCGAATGGGCAAAAGAAGGGAGAATTCCTCTTCAAACATTAAGAGCTGATGTAGATTACGGTTTCACAGAAGCAGATACAATCATGGGTAAAATCGGTGTAAAAGTATGGATTTTCAAAGGCGATTTAATGCCGGGTGAAAAAGCTGATATGAATATTAAAGCAAAAACCGGTAAAGAAGGCGCTGAAAGAGGCGGCCGTCGCAGAAGAAAAGCAATCGAAACTACCGATTAGTAAAGACAAATAAGTAATAAAAACAATTAACAGGAGTAAATAAAAAATGTTACAGCCTAAAAAAACAAAATATCGTAAAATGATGAAAGGCAGAATGAAAGGACACGAAACAAGAGGAACAAAACTTGAATTCGGATCTTACGCATTACAAGCCTTAGAACCCGGTTGGATTACCAGCCGTCAAATCGAGGCTGCACGTCGTGCAATGACTCGTGAAATCAAACGTGGCGGTAATGTTTGGATTAAGATATTCCCTGATAAACCAATTACAGCAAAACCTGCTGAAACTCGTATGGGTT
>ODAI014204156.1_pt1 | contig 24289 bp, 20 predicted proteins | sample 1539321 | NCBI WGS metagenome assembly ODAI01 (sample SAMN02144231, study PRJEB22623) | gut metagenome | biome: sheep rumen | host: Ovis aries | place: New Zealand | reverse complement strand
TTCTTGAGGACGTTATCGCTGAGCATCCCGTTATGCTTAACCGTGCTCCTACACTTCACAGACTCGGTATCCAGGCTTTCGAGCCCGTACTTGTAGAGGGTAAGGCTATTAAGCTTCATCCCCTTGTATGTACCGCTTTCAACGCCGACTTCGACGGTGACCAGATGGCTGTGCACCTTCCTCTTAGCGTAGAGGCTCAGGCAGAGTGCAGATTCTTGCTTCTGTCTCCGAACAACCTCTTAAAGCCTTCCGACGGTGCACCCGTAGCCGTTCCTTCCCAGGATATGGTTCTCGGTATTTACTACTTAACACAGGAAAGACCGGAAGCAAAGGGTGAAGGCAAGTTCTTCAAGGATGTTAACGAAGCAATCCTTGCATATGAAAACGGCATTTTAGACTTACATGCCAAGATTAAGGTTAAAATCACCAGAAATCTTCCCGAAGGCGGAGAGATTACCGGTATCGTGGAATCCACGCTGGGACGTTTCCTCTTCAACGAGATTCTTCCTCAGGATCTGGGCGAAGTAAAGAGAGAGACTCCGGAAGATTACTTAAAGCTTGAAGTAGATTATCTGGTAGGAAAGAAGCAGTTAAAGCGTATCCTTGACAAGGTCATCAATACTCACGGCGCAACCAAGACCGCCGAGGTTCTCGACCTGGTTAAGGCAATGGGTTATAAGTATTCTACCCGCGCTGCCATGACGGTTTCCATTTCCGATATGATTGTTCCTGCGGTGAAAGCCGATTTACTGGCTCAGGCTCAGGAGCAGGTGGACAGAATCACCAGAGACTATCATCGTGGACTTTGTACCGAAGACGAGCGTTATAAGGGCGTTATCCAGGTTTGGAATGACACCGATGAGCGCTTGACCGAGGAAATGATGAACGGTCTGTCCGCTTACAACAACATCAAGATGATGGCTGACTCCGGTGCCCGTGGTTCCAAGCAGCAGATGAAACAGCTTGCAGCGATGCGTGGACTCATGGCAGATACGACCGGACGTACCATCGAGTTGCCGATCAAATCCAACTTCCGTGAAGGTCTGGACGTTTTGGAATACTTCATTTCCGCACACGGTGCCCGTAAAGGTCTTTCCGATACCGCACTTCGTACCGCGGACTCCGGTTACCTTACCAGACGTATGGTTGACGTTTGCCAGGAACTCATCATTCGTGAGAAAGACTGCAGCGTCGGACGTGATTCCATCCCCGGAATCGATGCCATGGCATTTACCGATGGAAAGAGCGTTGTGGAATCTCTTGAAAACAGAATCAAGGGAAGATACTCCGTAAATACCATCAAAGATAAAGACGGCAATGTAATCGTTAAGGCAAACCACATGATTACCGCAAGCCGTGCAAACAAGATTGTGACCGTCGGTGTTGACGAAGACGGAAACGAGATCAAGAAGGTTAAGATCAGAAGCATTTTAACCTGCAAGTGCAAGAACGGTATCTGCGCTAAATGTTACGGTGCCAACATGGCAACCGGTGAAGCCGTACAGGTCGGCGAAGCAGTCGGAATCATCGCTGCACAGTCCATCGGTGAGCCCGGTACCCAGCTTACCATGCGTACCTTCCATACCGGTGGTGTTGCGGGTGGCGATATTACCCAGGGTCTTCCCCGTGTCGAGGAGCTTTTCGAGGCAAGAAAGCCCAAGGGACTTGCAATCATCGCAGAGTTTGGCGGAACGGTCAGCGTAAACGATACCAAGAAGAAACGTGAGATCGTAATCAAGAGTGAAGACGGTAAGGAAAAGACCTACCTGATTCCTTACGGTTCCAGAACCAAGGTTCAGGACGGCGACGTGATTGAAGCCGGTGATGAATTAACCGAAGGTTCCATCAATCCTCACGACCTTCTTCTCATCAAAAAGATCGGCGCGGTACAGAACTACTTGATCCGCGAAGTTCAGAAAGTTTATAACCTTCAGGGTGTAGATCTGGCGGATAAGCACATCGAAGTTATTGTTCGTCAGATGTTAAAGAAGCAGAAGGTAGAGACCGCAGGAGATACCAATATCCTTCCCGGTTCCTTAATCGACAGACTGGAACTTGAAGAGATCAATGAAAAACTCCTTGCCGAGAATCCCGATGCAGAGCCTGCAACCGCAAGCGACATCATCCTTGGTATTACCAAGGCAGCATTGGCTACCAACTCCTTCATGTCCGCAGCATCCTTCCAGGAGACCACCAAGGTTCTTACGGAAGCTGCAATCAAGGGCAAGACCGATCCGTTGATCGGTCTTAAGGAGAACGTAATTATCGGTAAGCTGATCCCTGCCGGTACCGGTATGAAGCGTTATCGTAATGTTAAACTGGATACTTCCTTAGAGGATGTTATGAATGAGGAGTATTCCGACGCTGCATACGAAGCAGAAACCGAAGCTGTGGGAGCTGAAGAAGTCGCTTCCGAAGAATAAATCGGGTAAATAAGCAGTATTGAAGCGCGTTCCGAGTAATCGGAACGCGTTTTTTTTTGCCTATTTTACTTAAATTTTGTTGACATTTGCGCAAGGACGGACGTATACTATATGGGCGTGCACTAAAAGCGCGTGTGTTTTTGTGCGCTTATGCACAGCACTGAATATTAGAAGAAGGAGGTGAATTTGGATGCCCACAATTAATCAGTTAGTACACAAGGGAAGACAGACTGCTGTAAAGAAGTCCACCGCTCCTGCATTGCAGAAGAGCTACAACTCTTTACACAAAACTGCAATCGACACTCCCTCTCCTCAGAAGAGAGGCGTTTGTACCGCAGTTAAGACCGCTACCCCTAAGAAGCCGAACTCTGCACTTCGTAAAATCGCCAGAGTACGTCTTTCTAACGGAATCGAAGTTACAAGCTACATCCCCGGTGAAGGACATAACCTTCAGGAGCATAGCGTTGTTTTGATCCGTGGCGGAAGAGTAAAGGACTTACCCGGTACCAGATACCACATTATCCGTGGTACGCTTGATACCGCAGGTGTAGCAAACAGACGTCAGGCTCGTTCCAAGTACGGCGCTAAGCGTCCTAAGGCAGGCAAGTAATTTTTAACTGCCTATAGTACCACAAACAGAACTAATTGATGTTATTAATCACTTTATATTGCGCCAGTTCCGCGAGGGCAAAAGATGCTTTGCATCCTTTTATGCGAAGCAAAATCCCGAGGGTAGCAGCGATTTCACGCTTCGCGCAGCGAACTTTAAATCGTGAAATCGCACACATTACTGAAACGGAACGAAGTGGAGTGTAAGTGATGTGTTGGGATTCATATTTCACGATCGGTATATCGATTAAGTCCCTGTATATAGGGCGGCTGAATATGTTTCTTAGACACGAACACATTAGAGGACACATGTGAGTACCGTTGATTTAATTAATCCGCAATATTAGTCATACCCAAGGCGTAAGCGGGACGAAGAATCGGACCGGTATGAATGAGCGGAGAACGCGGGAAATAGTTCCCGAGATTCCAACAAATAATTAAGGAGGGAAGAACCGTGCCACGTAAAGGACATGTTCAGAAAAGAGACGTATTAGCAGATCCTTTATACAACGATAAAGTGGTTACCAAGCTTATCAATAACATTATGTTAGATGGTAAGAAGGGTGTAGCACAGAAGATTGTATATGGTGCATTTGCTCAGGTAGAAGAAAAATCCGGTAAGCCTGCCCTCGAAGTATTCCAGGAGGCAATGAACAACATCATGCCCATTTTGGAAGTTAAGGCTAGACGTATCGGTGGTGCCACCTATCAGGTTCCTTTGGAAGTAAAACCCGATAGACGTCAGGCACTTGGTCTTAGATGGTTAACCACCTACTCCCGTAAGAGAGGCGAGAAGACCATGGAAGACAGATTAGCAAACGAAATTTTAGATGCTGCAAACAACACCGGTGCATCCGTTAAGAAGAAAGAGGATGTACATAAGATGGCTGAGTCCAACAAGGCGTTTGCACACTACAGATTCTAAGAGGAGGAACGACCTTGGCTGGAAGAGAATACCCATTAGAGAGAACCAGAAATATCGGTATTATGGCTCATATCGATGCGGGTAAAACCACTACGACAGAGCGTATTCTTTATTATACCGGTATTAACCACAAGATCGGTGAAACTCACGACGGAAGTGCAACCATGGACTGGATGGAGCAGGAGAAGGAAAGAGGTATTACCATTACTTCCGCAGCTACCACCTGCCATTGGACCTTACAGGACCACAACAAGCCTAAGGCAGGCGCTTTAGAGCATCGTATCAACATCATTGATACCCCGGGTCACGTAGACTTTACCGTAGAGGTAGAGCGTTCCTTACGTGTACTTGACGGTGCTGTCGGCGTTTTCTGTGCAAAGGGTGGTGTTGAGCCTCAGTCTGAAAACGTATGGCGTCAGGCTGATACTTACAACGTACCTCGTATGGCGTTCATCAATAAGATGGATATCCTTGGTGCAAACTTCTATGCAGCAGTGGATCAGATCAAAAACCGTTTAGGTAAAAATGCAATTTGTCTTCAGATCCCTATCGGAAAAGAAGACGATTTCAAGGGAATTATCGATTTGTTTGAAATGGAAGCCTACATCTACAATGATGATAAGGGTGAAGACATTTCCATCGTACCGATTCCCGATGATATGAAGGAACTGGCAGACAAGTACCATGAAGAGTTGATCGAGAAGGTTTGCGAACTGGACGATGACCTTACCATGCAGTATCTTGAGGGCGAAATCCCCGATATCGATACCATGAAGGCCGCTCTTCGTCTGGCTACCTGCGAGTGCCGTGCAGTGCCCGTATGCTGCGGTACTGCTTACAGAAACAAAGGTGTTCAGAAATTACTGGATGCAGTTATCGAGTATATGCCTTCACCTATCGACATCCCCGCGATCAAGGGTGTTGACCTTCAGGGCAACGAGACCGAGAGACATTCTTCCGATGAAGAGCCGTTCTCCGCACTTGCATTCAAGATTATGACTGACCCGTTCGTAGGAAAACTGGCATACTTCCGTGTTTACTCCGGAACCATGAACTCCGGTTCCTACGTACTGAACTCTACCAAAGATAAGAAGGAACGTGTAGGACGTATCTTACAGATGCACGCTAACAAGAGAGCAGAGCTTGATAAGGTGTACTCCGGAGATATCGCTGCAGCAATCGGATTTAAGTTCACCACCACCGGTGATACCATCTGTGACGAGCAGCATCCGGTAATCCTTGAGTCCATGGAATTCCCTGAACCCGTTATCGAGCTTGCAATCGAGCCCAAGACCAAAGCAGGCCAGGGTAAACTTGGTGAAGCATTGGCTAAGCTTGCTGAAGAAGATCCTACCTTCCGTGCTCATACCGACCAGGAAACCGGTCAGACGATTATCGCAGGTATGGGTGAGCTTCACCTTGAGATCATCGTAGACAGACTTCTTCGTGAGTTTAAGGTAGAGGCAAATGTCGGCGCACCTCAGGTTGCTTACAAGGAAACCTTCACTAAAGAGGTGGATGTGGATTCCAAGTATGCAAAGCAGTCCGGTGGGCGTGGACAGTACGGACATTGTAAAGTTAAATTTACACCGATGGATCCCAATGGCGAAGAAACCTTCAAGTTCGAATCCACCGTTGTCGGCGGTGCGATTCCCAAGGAATACATCCCTGCAGTCGGTGAAGGTATCGAAGAGGCCGCCAAGAGCGGTATCCTCGGCGGATTCCCCGTACTCGGTGTTTACGCTAACGTATATGACGGATCCTACCATGAAGTCGACTCCTCCGAAATGGCATTCCATATTGCCGGTTCCATGGCATTTAAGGATGCAATGAAGAAGGGTGACGCAATTTTACTTGAGCCGATTATGAAGGTTGAAGTAACCATGCCGGAAGAGTACATGGGCGACGTTATCGGAGATATCAACTCCAGACGTGGTCGTATCGAAGGAATGGATGATTTGGGCGGCGGCAAGATTGTGCGCGGATATGTGCCTTTGGCCGAGATGTTCGGATACTCCACCGACCTTCGTTCCAAGACCCAGGGACGTGGTAACTATTCCATGTTCTTCGAGAAATACGAGCCCGTTCCCAAGAACATTCAGGAGAAAGTTCTTGCAGGCAAGGCAAACGCTCAATAAGCGTAGTAATACAACGATAAGAAACCTAAATTTTGCTTGAAAATATGCGGATTATTTACTATAATCAGTATTAGCTTGTAAAATTTGAAACAGACAATTTTTTACAATACTTAAGGAGGACTTTAGAAATGGCTAAAGCTAAATTTGAAAGAACTAAACCCCATTGTAACATTGGTACCATTGGCCACGTTGACCATGGTAAAACAACCTTAACTGCTGCAATCACCAAGGTTCTTGCTGAAAGAGTACCAGGAAACGAGAAGGTAGATTTTGAGAATATCGATAAGGCTCCCGAAGAGAGAGAGCGTGGTATTACGATTTCTACCGCACACGTTGAGTATCAGACCGCGAAGAGACACTATGCACACGTTGACTGCCCGGGCCATGCTGACTATGTAAAGAACATGATCACCGGTGCTGCTCAGATGGACGGTGCTATCCTCGTTGTTGCAGCTACCGACGGTGTTATGGCTCAGACCAAGGAGCACATCCTTCTTTCCCGTCAGGTAGGTGTACCTAAGATCGTAGTATTCTTAAATAAGTGCGATATGGTTGACGATCCTGAGCTTCTTGAGCTCGTAGAAATGGAAGTTACCGAGCAGCTTGAAGAGTATGATTTCAATGACTGCCCTATCATTAAGGGTTCCGCTCTTAAGGCTCTTGAAGATCCCAGCAGTGAATGGGGCGACAAGATCATGGAACTTATGGATACCGTTGATTCCTATATTCCCGATCCTCAGCGTGATACCGACAAGCCTTTCTTAATGCCTGTCGAGGACGTATTCACCATTACCGGTCGTGGTACCGTTGCTACCGGTAGAGTAGAGCGTGGTACTCTTCACCTCAACGAGGAAGTTGAAATCGTTGGTATCAAGGAAGAGACCAGAAAGACCGTTGTTACCGGTATCGAAATGTTCCGTAAGATGCTTGATGAAGCACAGGCCGGTGATAACATTGGTGCACTTCTTCGTGGTGTTCAGAGAACTGAAATCGAAAGAGGACAGGTTCTTTCCAAACCCGGTTCAGTTACCTGCCACAAGAAATTTACCGCTCAGGTATACGTATTAACCAAAGATGAAGGTGGACGTCATACTCCTTTCTTCAACAACTACAGACCTCAGTTCTACTTCAGAACAACTGACGTTACCGGTGTTTGCAACCTTCCTGCAGGAACCGAGATGTGCATGCCTGGTGATAACGTAGAAATGACCATCGATCTGATCCATCCCATCGCTATGGAGCAGGGTCTTACCTTCGCTATCCGTGAAGGTGGACGTACCGTTGGTTCAGGCCGTGTTGCTACTATTATTGAATAGTCGCGTAAGCAACGAGACAACTTAAACGAATAAAAATAAAGACCCACGCAGGGATATCTGCAGTGGGTCTTATTTTTATTCGCTTTAAAGCGGCGACTGCCGCGCCCGAGGAATTTGCGAAGCAAATTTCGAGGGGGTTGTCTCGTTGTAGGAAATAAAGACCCGCACAGGGATATCTGATGCGGTCCTATTTTAATCTTTATTTAAAGCGGCGACTGCCGCGCCCGAGGAATTTGCGCAGCAAATTTCGAGGGGGTTGTGTTATAATTACTAATATATTCTACAAGGCGAAGAGCTCGAAACCAAATCAAAAAGGGGGGAATTGAAATGGCAGTGGATGAGTATTTCTTAAAAGAGGGTTTGAAGACTATCGTCGGAACATGGCAGGTGGACTACATTGTGAATGCATTTTCCAATGATCTTGCACATATTCCGGCAACGGAGTTTAAGTCGGACGACGGCAGGGATTTTTCCTGCATCACGTATGAATTCTTCGAGGACCATACGATGGTCATGAAGGACAGTGCAACCGGCAAGGAGGAAAAGGGAACCTGGGAGCAGACGGAGATGTTCGGCTTTCATTATACCCTGAACGGATTTCTGGATCTTCCGCAGGGCGCTTTTCTCGACGCGGTTGAAAAACTGCAGCTGATGGAAGGTACACACCTGGTATTCAGTCTGGGCTTCCTTGCAATTGCAATGAAGAAAATCGCAGACGGCGTGATTACCGAAGCAAAGAAGACCGATATCGGCGACATGGCAGGTGATGATTCCATGAAGGAAATTGTTGGGGATTACGAGGTTCTTATGACCATGTGTTATAACGGCAAATCCATGGAACTGATGAGTAAAGAAGATCTTAAGGAACAGAATCTGGATGAAGAAATGATGCAGATGTGTTTGCAGGCATTCGATCTTCGCTATGAATTTAAAGATAATCATGAGTTGAAAATCTGGATGAAGATTCCCGCAAATGTTTCCAAGGAGGAGATTGACGAAGCCATCGCTTCCGGCGAATTGGGAGAAGTTAAAGACGGATTCTTCAGTCGGGAAGGCAAGGAGTGGAAAGCGGTAGACGGCAAGTATTATTACAATACCGGTGAGGAACGTGAGATGTTCGGCGAGAAGCAGTCTTCGTGGGATGAACTCAAAGTCGGCGGCGGAATGATCGAATTTGCAGATGGAAGCATGGTTTTACAGAAGATTAAATAATTATTCGGAATGAAAGAAAATGATTTTGGAGAAAATGAATGAACAATAAAAAAGGCTTTTGCGAGCATAAATTTGTTTCCATGTTAATCTCCGGGACATTCACCAAGGCGGTCATGTATCTGATGCTGCTTAGTGACAGCATTATTGCGGGCTATTTTATCGGCGCGTCCGGTGTGGCCGGAATCAATGCGATCACACCCTTAACCGCCATTGTTACTTTCTTCGGTGATCTGGTTTCGACAGGTGTCGGAATCGTGTTTGCCAGGGAAGTCGGCGCCATGAGAAAGAAAAGGGCGAACGAGATCTATGGACAGGGACTTATTATCAGTGTCGGCATAGGCTTGCTCTCGGCGCTTTTAATCTTCGTATTCAAAGATTTGTATTTCAATGTAAGCGGTATTTCCGGTGAAATTCTGGAAAATGCGCTTGAATATTATAAATATCTTCCGATCAACGCATTTCTGACGATCGTGATCTTTTATCTGGAGCAGATGGTTTACAGCGACGGAGACGAGCTTTGCAACAATATCTGTTACGGCTTCCAGATCGGCGGCAATGTGATTCTTTCAATCATTCTGACGAAGCATCTCGGAATGACCGGCATCATCCTCGGTTCCGTAATCGGAAACGCGCTCGGAATTTTTGTCTGCTGCTGGCATTTCTTTAGGAAAAGCAATACGTTGCGTTTTGTATGGCATCTTTCTTTTAAGGATTTTCTCCTGACTTCTCGTTACAGTATTGTGGACTCTTCCGTCTATATTTGCTGGGGTCTTATGGACTATGTGATGATCAGCCATGTATCGGGACGCTATGGCGAAAACGGCCTGATCACCCTGGCCGTGGTGGTCAGCCTGATCGAATTCGGCGTTGTGATGGATGGTGTCGGTATGGCCATGCAGCCCTTAATCGGAACATATTTCGGAGAGAAAAATTCCAAACTGATAAAAAGAGTCATGAAATCGGGCATCAAGGCTGCGATCATAGAAGGAGCCGTAGCGACTCTTTTAATCATGATCTTTGCAAAGCAGTTCTGCGCATTGTTCGGAATTACCGGCGGAGAAGCCTTACCGCCATCGATTGCCGCAATCAGGATTGTCTCCCTTGGATTTGTTTTCTGCAGCACGGTATCCTTAACGACATCTTATTACATGCTGATCGACCGTATCGGAATGGCAACCGCGTTCGCATGTTTCCAGAATGGTTTGCTGTATATCATTTTGCCGATATCGGGCTCTCTGCTTTTCGGTTTCTACGGTATGTGGGCAGGTTTTGTCCTTGCGCCGATTCTGGCTTTAAGTGCGGCGATGTTCTTTGTATTCCTGAAATTCGGAAAGGGTAATTTCCCGTTCATTTTAAAAGGTATGGAATCGGATATTGTGGTCTTGGACGGCATACTTTCGCCGGAAGCGGCCGTTGATCTCTCAAAAGAGATAGGCGCCAATCTGCTTGCCCATCAATACTCGAAAAGTGAAGCCAACCGTGCAGCATTGTTTACGGAAGAAATCGGCCTGACCATTTTAGATCAAAACAAAAGCGCAAAGAAACCTGTATTGATCGAACTTTCCCTTTTCTTTGAGAAGGATTCTGTCCTCATCATAGAGCGTGATTCCGGGAAACTCTTTGATCTGACCGACCCCGATTCCGAAGTGAAAGGACTGAGCGGATTTATACTAAGCGGCCTGATGGCATCTCACAAAGAAAAAGCATATCTTGTTACCACAGGTTATAACAGAAACATGATTCGTTTTTCGAAAGAATAAAGAGAGGAACTGAATGCCAAACATTATAAAGAGTATAAATCTGTTGACAAACAAATATAAAAGTGATTTAATAACATTGTTATGTAACACTGTTATGCAATTAATAAGCCCACAAACAGCTTAAAGGAGCCGCATGAAAGCCGATACCGATTACGAAAAAAGAGAACTGTTGATCAAGGCTGCGAAGGAAGAGTTCCTGGAAAAAGGATATAACAAAGCTTCCCTTCGGAATATCTGCTCCAAGGCCGGAGTGACCACCGGAGCATTGTATTTTTTCTTTGAGAATAAAGAAGATCTCTATGAAGAAATCGTGGGTCGCGGTAAGAATGAACTGACGAAACTGATTCAGTTGCATATCGCGGAGGATAAGGATGCCATGCAGTCCGTTACGGATGTCAATGATTTGTTTGACGACCACAGCGATATAGCGGATATGTTCATCGACTGCATATACAGAAACTACGACAGTTTCCTCTTAATTCTTTCGGGTTCGAAAGAGGGGGAATACGAGAAAACAGTGGACGAGTATGTAAAGCTTGTGGAATTGTCCTCGATCGAGCTGATGAATGCGATGCCGGGTATGGATCCGGATCCTTTTATGAGTCACTGGATCGCCCATACGATCGTCGATTCGTTCATTCATGTAATCTTGCATGAGAAAGATGTAAAAAAGGCAAAGGCGCGGATGGGAATGATCCTAAACTTCATTGTTCGCGGCTGGTCAACCCTTATGAATCATGAAAGCGGAATAAAATAAATAATGACCCGTTTCCGGATCCATCGGGAACGGGAATTTAAATAACAATTACATAACATTGTTATGTAGAATATAGGAGAAAAAGTCAGAAAGAAAGAAGGAGTCAGAATGTATCTTGAAGTAAGAAATGTGAAGAAAAGTTACGGAGAAGGCGGAAGTTATGTACAGGTTTTAAAGGGGGTTACCACTTCGGTGGAACGCGGACAGATGTGTGTCATCCAGGGAACCTCGGGATCCGGCAAATCGACGCTTTTAAACTGTATCGGAGGACTGGACACCATGGATTCGGGTTCGGTCATTGTGGACGGAACCGAACTTTTCGGAATGAAAAATAAATCACTTGCGGAATACAGAAGGGCAAAGCTTGGTTTCATTTTCCAGTTTTATAATCTGGTTCCGAACCTTACCGTAAAGGAAAACATCCAGGTTTGCGAATACCTTTCCGACAATCCGCTGCGTATGGAGGAATTGCTGGAAGTGCTCGGACTTACGGAACATCAGAATAAATTCCCTTCCCAGCTTTCCGGCGGTCAGCAGCAGCGCTGCGCCATTGCAAGGGCACTGATCAAAAATCCCAAGCTTTTACTTTGCGACGAACCCACGGGTGCGCTGGATTCCAATACTTCCAGGGATATCCTGGCATTACTGGAAGAGATCAACGAAAAATACAAAACCACGATGGTGATCGTTACGCATAACAACTCGATTAAAAACATGGTTCATAAAGTCATCTACTTAAAGGACGGTCTGGTAAAGACCGAATACGAAAACGAAGTCAGAGTACCGGCGCGTGAATTGGAGGATCTGTAATGAGAAAGATATTGATGCGCAGATACCCGAGAGATTTGAAAGCCAATCTGTTTCGGTACCTGTCACTGTTTTTACTGATCACATTTTGTATGTTTTTGATCATCTCCATCGTGGATGCGGCGGAACGCGTGATTCGCGGAACGGAGAGAAACCAGGCAGAAAGCGTGCTCGAAGACGGACAGATCACCACGTTTACCCCGTTTAGCGCAGAGCAGATAAAAGCAATCGAAGATGCGGGCATCACGATAGAACCGCATTTCAGCTTCGAATATACGTTAAAGGACGGCTCCGTTATCCGCCTTTTTGCAAACCGTGAAAAGATAGACAAGGTTGTTCTGGATAGCGGAAGACTTGCCGAAACGCCCGATGAAATTGTTTTGGAAAAACGATTTGCGGCGGAAAATGCATACTCCACCGGAGGGACAATTTCAATCGGTGAAAAAGAGTTTCGGATAACCGGAATCGGAAGCAGTGTCGATTACGATGCGCCTTACCGGAAATTGTCCGATACCATTATTGATTCCTCCACGTTCGGAGTCGGCTTCCTCACAAAGGAAGGGTATGAAGAACTGAAGAAAAGTGGCGGCGCGAGCGAGGAACTGACGTATGCGTTTTTACTCGGTGACCATACTGCCACGGAATTTAAGGAGATGGTAAAGGATTTCGATTTTGATTATAAAAAAGTCGATGATCCATACTATCAGGAACTGATCGCGGATACCTACGGAAAGAAAGATGAGATCATGGACGGGATCAACGAGTTAGTCGACGGCGTGGACGAGCTGGCCGACGGGGTCGGTGAATTAAAAGACGGCACCGGGGAACTTGCGGACGGAATGGAAGAGCTTTATGACGGATCAAAAGAGCTTTACGACGGAAGTAAGGAACTGGCGGACGGTGCAAAGGAACTGGAAAACGGAAGCGCCGAACTGCAAAAAGGCGTCGGAGAATTATATGACGGAGCGGGCGGCTTAAAGGACGGAACAGGCTCGTTAACCGACGGATTAAAGCAGCTTCAGGTCGGTGCAAATTCCCTGAAAAACGGTCTCGGAGAATTAAAGAAAAGCAATGCCGCCATAAACGGCGGCGCAAATGCGGTATTTGCCGGAAATTTAAGCATGGCGCAGAATATGGTGAACCAGGCAATCGTACCGTTCGGAATGGCACCCGTAACATTAACGCCCGATAATTACGGTGCGGTTTTAACCGGTCTTGCAAACACGATGCAGATGTACGGTCAGAGTCCGGCTTCTATTTTAAGCCTGAAAGAAAGCCTTGATCAGATTGCATCCTTTGTAAGCGGGTTAAAAGGATACACCGGCGCAGTGGAGAAGATTGAGAAAGGTTCCGTGGATCTGACCGGCGGAATTGACAAGACAGTAGGCGGCAGCGCGGAACTTGATAAAGGCGCGGGCTCTTTTAAAGAAGGTGTCGGAAGCGTAAAAGACGGAAGTGCCAAGCTTACGGACGGAGTAAGGGAACTTTCCAAAGGCGCCGGGGAACTTGCAAACGGGGCAAAGGAGCTTTCGGACGGAACGAAGGAAGCATACGACGGATGCGTGGAACTGGATGACGGCGTTGCCGAATTACAGGACGGCGTCGGAGAATTAAAGGACGGTGTCAGGGAATTAAAAGAGCAGTCGGACGAGATGCTCGATAAGATTTTCTCGGATTCCCCGGACAATATTACCGCATTCATGTTAAAAGAAGAAAACATCCGCATCGGTGGCGCGGCGGGAGATCTTCAGATGAACCGCTCGGTCGGACTGCTGGCGGGCGTCATTGTTATGGTACTTTTCACATATGTATTGTCCGTCTTTGTCATTCACCAGATCCAGAACGAAAGCAGTGTCATCGGAGCGCTTTATTCCCTGGGTGTAAGGAAGAAAGAACTGGTTTCCCACTACATTACCCTGCCGACACTGGTTTGCTTTCTGGGCGGTCTTTGCGGAGGCCTTTTGGGACTTTGCAAATTCGGTTCCGATACGCAGATGGGAGATACGTACAATTATTATTCCGTGCCGTGGTTTGGCATGATGGTACCGCCTTATCTGATCATCTATGCGGTTGCCATGCCTCCGCTTGTCTCCGCGCTCGTGAACTATATCGTAATTAACAAAAGCCTTTCGAGGACCGCGTTGTCACTGCTTCGTAACGAGCAGAAAGTCGGCCGCAGAAACAATATTAAACTGGGCAAAATGAACTTCATCAACACATACAGGATCCGCCAGCTTCTTCGCGAGATCCGTACGGCGCTGACCATTCTGTTCGGAATGTTTATTTCCCTCCTTGTACTGATGATGGGACTTGACTGCTATGTGCTTTGCGAAAGCGCAGGACGCTTAAACAGTGAAGATGTAAAGTACAGTTACATGTACAGCTACAAATATCCGACGAAGGAACCTCCCGAGGGAGGAGAGCCCGTTTATATACAGACCCTGAAGAAGGAGCAGTACGGATTTAATCTTGACATTACGGTCATGGGAATCGATGATGACAATCCGTATATCGATGTGAAAACGACCCCGGGCAAGAATAAGATCGTAGCCAGCGACTCCGTGGCGGTAAGATACAAAGTGGATATCGGAGACAAGATCATTTTCTCGGATACGGCAAACGATATCGATTATGCTTTTACGGTAGCGGATATCGTGCCGTACTCCGTCGGACTTACGGTATTTATGGATATCGATGACATGCGTGATCTTTTCGGGGAAGACGACGATTATTACAATGTGGTTATGTCCGATAAAAAGCTTGAAATAGAGGAAGGAAGGATTTATTCGGTCACCTCCAAAGAAGAGATCGACAAGGCGGCGGGCATTTTCCTGAAACTGATGCAGAGCATGTTCGTTACCCTGATCGGAGCCTCCATAGTGATCTTCTGCCTCGTGATGTATCTGATGATCGCGGTCATGATCGACAGAGCGTCCTTCGGAATATCGCTTCTTAAAATCTTCGGCTTCAGGGGTGGCGAGGTAAAGAAACTGTACCTGGACGGAAACCGGATTATGATTATCTTAGCATCGGTCGTTGCGGTTCCGCTCGCAAAATGGGTCATGGACAGCATTTTCCCAAGCTTTATCGGAAACGTCGCATGTGCCATTCATCTGGAATTCAAATGGTATTTGTACGTGGCCATTTTTGGCGGTATTCTTCTTTCCTATGAATTCATCAGTCTGCTGATGATCCGGAAACTGAACAAGGTAAAGGAAGTCGAAGTATTAAAGAACAGAGAGTAAAAGAGAAATAATAAAATCTCTTGATTTTCCAAGTGAAAAAGACTATTATGTTAGAGGCAACTAACCTCTGGCATAGAAATAAATTCCGCATTGGGTATGCCACAAGCAAGGAAATCCCGTGCGGAATTCTTTTTAGGGATAAGTTAGAATATACTAACAATAATTGCACATATCTAACCAAAGGATAGAATGATTCGCTGTAAAGGAAACAGAACATTATGGGAACGATTATTGTCTGCATAGTGCTTGAGCTTGTGATCGCATTTGCCGTATTCAGCACGATCAGAAAAATCAAATACGGTTCATCCTGCTGCGGAGGCAAGGATCCGATGCCTGCCAAAATAAGGGTGAAAGACAAAAATAAATCGCACTATCCGTATGTGTACCTGCTAAAAATCGACGGAATGCACTGCAGCGGCTGTGTGCGGAAACTGGAGAACGCATTCCATGCGCAGGAAGGTTTCTGGGTAAGCGTAAATTTGGAAAAGAAGGAAGCCATTCTTCGCTCCAGGAAAGAACTCGAAAGAAAGGATGCCGGAAAGATCGTATCCTCGGCGGGTTTCACCCTGCTTACCTTTGAACCGAAAACGGATGATTGATGGGTTACCAAACATATATTTCAGGAGGAGATGAAATGAGTAAGTTAAATGAAATGAAGAAAGGGGCGGAAGGTGTTGTAGTATCCGTAAGCGGCGATACGCGGTTTGTAAGCCGTATCACTTCCATCGGATTAACGCCCGGATGTCATGTATCCATGGTGAAAAACGAAGGCAGTCAGCCCGTACTTATTTACTCCAGGGATACCATGATCGCACTGAATCGCAAGGACTGTGCGAATATTGAAATGGAGGTGGCAGGCGCATGACTTTGGATAAAGAATATGTGATCGCACTTTTGGGCCAGCCGAACTCTGGTAAATCCACTCTGTTCAACGGACTTACGGGCATGCATCAGCATGTCGGAAACTGGCCCGGTAAAACCGTAGAGAAGAAGGAAGGCTCTTTTAAACATAACGGAACCAAGTATGTTGTGGCAGACCTTCCGGGAACCTACTCCTTATCCGCAAACTCGGACGAGGAGATGATCACCAGAGATTATATCGCATCCGGCAAAGCGGATGTCGTATGTATTCTCGCCGACAGTTCCCAGTTAAACCGAAGCCTTTATATGCTTGCGGATTATGCGGGAATCACCGTTCCGTGCTTTTTGCTTCTTAACATGAGTGACGTTGCTAAAATTCAGGGTAAATCCGTGGATGCGGCCAAGCTGGAAGCCAAGCTCGGCATCCCCGTGGTTCCTTTCTCCGCGCCGGATAAGAAATCTTATGACGGATTTTATAAGGCACTGGATCGTGCCCTGAGTGAGAATACGAGACTGAATTACAGCGGTCTTTTGGAGCAGTATGAAGCAATCGATGCTTTCTCGGAGGTAAGGGAACTGATTCCGGAAGACGTTATTCCCGGATATTCCAAAGACTGGATCGCTGCCAAAACGATCGAGAAAGATGCACCGGTTTGCGCGAAGGTGAAAGAAGCCCTCGACTCTGCAACCGTTCGTAAAATAGAAGCACAGACCGAAGCTTTGAAAAACGGGGTTGTGGTAACCGGTGAATGCAAATTCGCATGGATCGACAGCCTCCTTGAAGACAGTGTGACCACGACAAAGAAGTCCGCTTCTTTGGGCAAATTCGACAGAGCGATCACCCACAAGGTTTGGGGTAAATTCCTTGTGATCGGAATCATCCTTTTGGGATTGCTTGCATCGTTCATTCCGGCCCTTCCGCTCATGGGACTCGGAAGTTTAATCAGTATGATTCCGGATCCTGCATACAATGCGCTGATCGGAGCAGGCTGCCCGAATTTCATCGCTTCGCTTCTTTGTGATATTTTACTTCGTTCCGTTTCCTTCGTGGTACAGATGCTCGGATTCGTGTTCGGTGTTACGCTGGTATTCGGCTTACTGGAAGAGATCGGTATCATGGCGAGAGTATCCTATGTATTCGACAGCCTGATGAGCAAATTCGGACTTCAGGGAAAATGCGTAATGCCGTTCTTAATCAGTTTCGGTTGTACCATGGGTGGTGCAGCGGGAACCCGTGTCATTGACAACTGGGGACAGAAAGTCCTTACCATCGCACTTTCCTGGGCAGTTCCCTGCGGTGCTGCATGGGCGGTTATTCCGATGCTTTCCACAATCTTCTTCGGCGCATGGACACCGGTAATCATCACTGCAATCCTTCTGGTCATGATTTTACACATCATGATGACAGGCGCCATTTTCAGCAGATTCCTTGTAAAGAAGGAAGAGCGCTACGGAATGATCATGGAGTTACCTCCGTATCACAAACCCAGATGGGGAGCACTTTTACGCTATGTATTCGGCAGAACCAAGGATACGTTCTTCAGGGCAACGAGAGTGGTTATCCTCGTAGCATTTGTTTTCTGGCTTCTGTCCTATACGAAAGACGGCAACATTTCTTCAAGCCTTCTTTACAAGTTCGGACAGTGGGTTGAACCGGTAACGAAACATATCGGACTTTCCTGGCAGACATTCCTTGCATTCCTTGCATCCTCCCTCGGAAAGGAAGGCGCTTTGGGTGTACTCAGCATGCTCTACAGTAATACCGGATCCTTAACCTTCGGATCTTTGATGGCAGGAACCACGGTCAGCAATATCAACGACCTTTTGGTTGCCAATATCGCAAGACCGGAAGCGCTTGCACTGATCTTTGCAATGACATTCAACATGCCCTGTATCGTGGCACTTGCCGCAACGTATCAGGAGACGCACTCCGCGAAATGGACGGCAATCATTGCGGTTTACTATACCCTGGTTGCACTTTTATTGGCAGCAGCGGCTTATTATATCGGAATGTTGATTTGGTAAATTATTATAAGGTGATGTTATGCAGAAATTGATTGAACTACTGAAAGACGGGAATTCCCGTACAATTGAAATGCTTGCGCAGGAGACGGGCAAAGACGTCGATTCGTTGAAACGCGATCTCGATTATCTGGAAAAAATGGGCATCATCAGACGAACCGGCTACGGAGCTTCGAAAGAACATGACTGCGGCACCTGTGGGGGCTGTAAGGATGGCAGCAAATGCAAAAGCTGCGCTCCGGAAGGCGGTTTCAAGAACATGGGAACCATGTGGGAAGTCTGCATTTAATCTATTTTGCAGAAATTGCGGTAATAACGAACGAAAGTGTATGCTATAATAAATCCGAAAGGTGAATCATTCTTTGGGGAGGGAATAGTATGCATTACGATCCGAATTACCGAAATCAGTTTTTCTATGACAGTTCCAATTCCATCGGAATCAAAGAGGCATTTCGTATCGCCCGCAGAGAACTTAATGTTGCGGAGATTAAAACGAAAATGCCCAAGAACAAGCTCTCGAAAGTGACATTGTTTGCTTTTCTTGGCGTGTCAGCACTTATCCTAATCATCACAGCAATCATATGGTTTGTTTCCAAAAGCCTTCTACTCACACTCGTGTTTTTTGTGATCATGGCTTTTGCAAGCGTGGCCGTGATGGCGATTGTTTCGGCTATCGCAGGGGCTGTTCTTCGCCGTAATTGCAGCGACCCGGTGGATGCAGTCTGCATCGGCTACAGTTATTCCGGTGGCGGTTCAGATGGTTCCTCGGGCGGCAGAATGACAAGAACACCCGTATTTGAATATGAATATCAGGGGTATAAATGGGTTGCGTTTGACGGAATGTATGACAATTTTTCCATGGTTCCGCTGGTATCGCAGCCGACGAAGATCCTTGTTAATCCGTCCGATCCGGAGGATATTGTATGGAATTTCGGCAAGAGCCGTCAGACTTTTCTGATCCTGGCAGCACTGTTCGGAAGCGTACTTAGTATCGCCATGTTCCTGGTTGTGATCAATGACGAGAAGTTTATGAACTCCGCATTATCGGATGGAGAGCCAAAGACCGAGGCGGTTTCGTCCCAAAATCCCGGAAGTGAGATCGCATCCGAAGAGGAATTTACCATTCAGAAAACCGACGACGGAAGAATCATTCTGAGCGATGCATACCTTAGAAATGAAGTTTTTACCGCTTATCCGGGTTGTGAGTACATTGTTAAGAAACGTAAGATCACCGGCATGGAAGTCTTTGATGACGGAGAAATATATGCGGTAACGTTTGAAGAGGATCCGGATTGTTCGGAGACGGAGTGGTATTTCTCGAGGGAGGAAGCTACGGACGAAATAAAGAATCTTTCCGCGGGCGATGAGTATATCTATGCCGAAGTAAAGGAAGTCGGCGCCATGTGGGTATTCAGCCCCAAAGAGTATGCGATCGAAGAGTAGAAGTCATGAGTAAAAGACCCAAATATCATTTTACACCCAAGCGCGGCTGGATGAACGATCCGAACGGACCGGTTTATTTCCGCGGAGAATATCATCTTTTCTTCCAGCATGACCCAAACACCCTAAGCTGGGGGCTGATGCACTGGGGCCATGCCAAATCAAAGGATTTGCGAACCTGGGAGGAACTTCCCATCGCCCTGTATCCGGATGAACAGGGCGCTGTTTTTTCGGGCAGCGCATTCGTGGATACGGAGAATGTAAGCGGATTCGGAACAGCAAAAGATCCGGCGCTTCTTTTATTCTATACCGCGCATGATATGCAGACCGGCCGTGAAATGCAGTGTCTGGCATACTCAACGGACGGACGAAATTTCACCAAATATAAGAATAATCCGGTCATTCCGGGCAAGGATGGAACACCCGCAAGAGACCCGCAGATCTTTCGAAACCGCATTCTCGGCGGATACAGCTTATGTCTTACGACGGAGAAATGTGTGGAATTTTATCATTCCGAAGATCTGATTCACTGGGATAAAACGGGTGAGTTTACTCTGCCCTCCTTTGCCCTGCAGGGTATGATCGAGTGCCCCTGTCTTATTTTTGATACGAAAGACTGCCTGATGCTCAGCATGGAAATTCCCGAGAGGGAGTTTACCAAACTTCCGAAAGAAGCCGTTTGGCACACCCGCCTTATGCAGTATTTTATCGGGCAATTCAACGGTCGCACCTTTGAAGCGGACCCAAAGATCAGGGAAGTTTTATTGGTTGACTGTGGCGAGGATTTCTACGCGGGAACCGTTTTTGCCAATACGGATGAAAACATCCTCATTGCGTGGCTCGGCGATTTTTCCGAAGGAGCGGGGAATGCCGGAACGAAAGAAGAGGGCTTTCAGGGAGTTTTAAGTTATCCGAGGCTTCTGAAGATTAAAGAAACACCCAAGGGATACCGCCTGTGGCAGACTTTTTATCCGGTTCCGCAGCCGGACGGAGCAGCTTACAATGAGACCGCCGACGGTGCCGAATTTACGGACGGATGCGTGAAGGAAACCATCAAAGATAATGGATTTTTAACTATCACATCATATCATGATGCTCGATATCGATGATTTTAAAAATGTCAACGATACATACGGCCACTCCGTGGGCGATTATCTTTTAAGAAGAGTCCTTACGACAGGGATAAAATAAAACCCGCCGAGCAATCGGCGGGTTTCGTGTTTCAAATTTCAGTCAAAGATTAGATGATGTACTGCTCAAGAACTTTCATAACATCTTCAGCGTCATCTTCTGCATGGATGTTTAAAGCGATCGGCTTGGATAAATCCAAACTGAAGATACCCATGATGGACTTTGCATCGATAACATATCTTCCGGATACGAGATCGAAGTCATAATCAAATCTGGTGATGTCATTAACGAATGATTTAACCTTATCGATGGAATTCAAAGAAATCTGTACTGTTTTCATTTTCTTCCTCCTTTAACTTTAACCCGTCATTCCCCTTAATACGGGATTTTGTTTTCGTTTGTAAAAACTTTGAATCGCTTGCGATTTTTCACTGTTTATTCTATCATACTAAAGGAATGACGGTCAAAAGTCAATCCTTAAAACCGCACAAAAAAAGGGAAAAATCAATGAAAATGATAGCATTTCACAATCTCGGCTGTAAGGTCAATTCCTATGAACTCGACCTGATGCAACAAACGCTTCAAAAAGACGGCTGGGAGATTGTGGATTTTGATCAAAAAGCCGACGTATACGTCATCAATACCTGCTCGGTTACCAATATCGCGGATCGCAAAAGCCGCCAGATGATCCACAGGGCCAAAACCTTAAATCCCGATGCCGTTATCGCGGCGGTCGGATGTTACGTGCAGGCCGATGCTTTTAATCTGGCACAGGATAATACAGTCGATCTGCTGGTCGGCAATAATAAAAAAGCAGACTTTCACCTGATCTTACAGGAGTACCTCGAAGCCAAAATTGCAGGTACCCTGGAAGACTATGCCAAAAGGACCCTGGGGCAAAGTGCGAAAGACGGGGTTTTGGAATTGGTGGGCCAAATCGAAAACGACGGCCCCGACATCTCCGGTACCGAGTTTGAGGTTCGAAATTACTTAATCAAAACACTTGGCAACACCACGATCGTAGATCTTAAGAAAGTTCCGTTCGAGAAAGGATGCATTACCCACACCGACTCGCACACGAGAGCATATATCAAGATTCAGGACGGCTGCAACCGTTACTGCAGCTACTGCATCATCCCCTACACCAGGGGAAATGTCCGCTCCAAGCCGATCGAAGAGGTGCTTGAAGAAGCAAGGATCATTGTCGGAAACGGTGTGCGAGAACTCGTTTTAACCGGTATCCACATAAGCTCCTACGGAGTCGATTTTAAAACAGGAACGCCCGGGGAACACTTGCTTACCCTTCTTTCCGGACTGGATGCCATCCGCGGCCTGGATCGCATCCGCTTAAGCAGTTTTGAGCCGATGCTGATCACGGAAGAATTCGCCGAAGGACTCGGAAAGATTAAGAAACTCTGCCCGCATTTTCATCTGTCCTTACAAAGCGGCTGCGACGAGACGTTAAAACGCATGAACCGCAGATATACTTCCGAGGAGTACGCTGAGAAAGTAAAACTTCTAAGAAGAGTTTTCCCGGATGCCGCAATTACCACGGACATTATCGTGGGCTTCCCGCAGGAGACGGAGAAAGAGTTTAAGGAAACGGTACAATTCGCCGAGGCAATCGGCTTCTATGAAATACATGTCTTTAAATATTCCAGACGCAAAGGCACACCCGCGGACCGCAATCCGGACCAGGTTCCCGAGCAGGTAAAGGGCGTACGCTCCGATACCCTTTTGGAACTTACGGCTTCGCAGTCCAAAGCATTTCGCCAAAGACGAATCGGTAAGGAGACGGAGGTTCTGTTCGAAGAGGAGAAAACCATCGACGGAAAGCCTTACTGGGTGGGTCATACGAAGGAATATGTCCTTGTTGCGGTACGTTCCCTGGAACCTTTGGAAAACCGCATCATGCGCGTGATTCCGCAAGGATTTCTGACCGATGAAATTTTGCTGGCGGACGGTGTGGAATCGGGTCTGTAAGGTTGTGAAAAAGCGCCCGGTATGCTATACTGTTTATAGGATTTTAATCAATAACCGGGCAGGAGATTACCTACGTGAGAGTCATCTTTTTCAAATGGGGAAATTATGATGAAGATGTGATTTTGGAAATCTTAAAAAGCCAGGGCCACTTCGTTACCGCATTCGATGCGGTGGGAAAATGTGAGGCGGACAAGTCCGCACACTTCGGCGCCAACAGCGCGGAATACGAGCTTGAATCCCTCGGAGGAATGGCTGCGGATGAAATGGTTTCCAATCTCGTGAAAGAGGCTTCCCGTTTTCACGCGGAAGTTTTCTTTTCCATGGATTATTTCCAGTATATCTCCCTTGCCGCAAAGCGCGCGGGCATCCTTTATTACTGCTGGATCTATCATCTTCCGCAGTGGAATCTGTATTCCAACCAGGCGCAGTTTCCGTGCAATCGCTTCTTTACGTATGATCACGCACATCTGCGTACCATGCGTCAGCACAATATCAAAAACGTCACCTATCTTTCTTTGGCGGCTGACAGAAAGCTTTTCTCCGGCGCAAGCAACGGCATATCCGGCAGCATGCTGACCAAGTATGTAACCGATGTTTCCTTCGTCGGAAACCTCTATGAGACCGGGTATAACCTTTTCAACAATATTTCCGCCGAGGCCAAGACGCAGCCGGTATACCGTACGATCGTCAAAACCATCCGCAAGAAAATGTTCAATTACGGCCGCAATGTTTTGGAGGCCGATATCACACCCGAGATCGTGGATTTCTTAATGAAAGAGGTCGGTCAGGATAAGTGGAATTACTATTTCGCAAGCCAGGAAGACATCGTTATTCAGTCCGTTATCGCAAGAAAGGTAACGGTCGAAGAGCGCAAGACCATGATCCAGAAGATGGCGGAAAACTTCGATTTCAAGCTCTACTCGGTATCTTCCACCAGGAAGTATCCGCAGGTGAAAAACATGGGCCCGGTCGATTTCCGTAAGACGGCACCGCTTGTTTTCAACCAGTCAAAGGTGAATCTGTATGTCACACCGAGAGCCATCACGACGGGCATTCCGCTCAGGGTTCTGGAGATCATTTCCTGCCAGGGCTTCGTGCTGACCAACTACCAGGAAGATCTGGCCAACGAATTCGTGGAAGGCAAAGAGATTGTGATGTATCGTTCACTCGACGATCTGATCGAGAAGACGAAGTATTATTTAGAGCACGACGATGAGCGCAGAGCCATCATTCGTGCAGGTTACGAGAAGGTTATGAGGGAGTACAACTTCGGCATCAAACTCTCCGAAATCTTCACCAAGGACTCCTGCGGAGGGTTTCTGATTTAGCAATAGATTTCTATGACACCCTTGGGGGAGCCGCCTAGATCCGCACATTCCTCCTCGGGGACGCACTCTAAAGGCATAATTGCAAAGCAATTATGTTTTGGGCTCGGTTGCTCGTGTACAAAACATTCGCTCCGCGAATGCCTTTGGTACTAGGGTTCGAAAATACCGAACCCAAGGACCGACACTCGTGCAAACGCCCCTCGGAGAAAAATGCGAATCTCTCGGCTCCTGCATAGAGGTATTTGATTATTATTTCGAAATGTGAATCGAGCCGACGTCATGTAGACTTTGCGAAGGGCGAGTTGCCACTGCATCCGAGTCCCTGAACAAAT
>ODAI011814511.1_pt1 | contig 24293 bp, 23 predicted proteins | sample 1539321 | NCBI WGS metagenome assembly ODAI01 (sample SAMN02144231, study PRJEB22623) | gut metagenome | biome: sheep rumen | host: Ovis aries | place: New Zealand | reverse complement strand
TTCTTCGACGATATGCCTGGCGTGCGTCATAACTACAGCTATTTCCCTATCTTCATCAATGCAGAGGAATACGGCAAGACCAGAGACCAGCTTTATTTCGAGATGAAGGAGCAGGGCATCCTCGGCCGCCGCTACTTCTATCCCCTCATCAGCACCTTCAGCACCTATCGCGGCCTGCCCAGTGCTGCCCCGGAGAACCTCCCTGTAGCAACCAAGATTGCCAACGAGGTTATCTGTTTACCTATGCACCATGCTCTTTCCAACGAGGATATAGAACGTGTTATTAGCATAGTAAAGTTATAAATAAAGTAATAACTATGAGCACATCCATAAAAATAAGGAATGTAGGCCCTATAAAGGATATCGAAATAACTTTGAATAAAGTAAATGTCTTTATGGGACCTCAGAGCTGTGGTAAAAGTACCATTGCCAAAATTGTTAGTTTTTGCTCTTGGTTCGAAAAGAATGCGATATTAAAAGGAAAATCGAAAAATGAATTCTATTCAGATTTAGTTCAATTCCACAATTTTGAAGACAATTATTTCTGCGAGACATCATATATTGAGTACAATACTGAATGGACACATTATGTTTTTCAAAATGGAAATCTTACTGCTGAGACAAAGATTGGAATAGGAAAGCCCACTTTTAGGAATAAGAAAATTGAGTATATTCCAGCGGAGCGTAATTTCGTTTCAGTTCCAGGATTTGGCAATTATAACGAGTCTAGAGATAATATCAAGGCTTTTCTCGATGATTGGTTTATGTATAAACAGGAGATAACCAATCAAAAGCAGTTCGAAATGCCGATAGCAGCTTTACCAGGATCATATTTTTATACAAAAGAAAATAATCAAGATAACATACTTCTTGAGAATGGTAAAGCAATCAGCCTACGACATTCTTCAAGTGGTCTCATGTCTGTAACGCCATTGCTGATAGTCTTCAATCATGTTGTTGAAAAATTGTACATGAAGTCACGTGGGTTAAGTCCATTTGAAATAGTACATATCAATACCATGATTGACAATATTCAACTTGAAGAACCCGTAAAAGAACAATTACGTACCCTGGTATCCTCTATCAATAGTTTATCGCCTAATATATCAGTTGAAAAAAGAGACAACATACAAAAACGGTTGATAGAGGTCTTGAATATTTCAACAGACTATGCTTTCTCTGAAATAATTATAGAGGAGCCAGAATTAAACCTTTTCCCTGAGACACAAGCCCAATTGTTGTGCTATCTGTTACAGAAAATAAATAATCCGGCATATCAGCATAAGTTGATATTAACCACACATAGTCCTTATATATTATATGCACTTAACAATTGCATTCTCGCCAGCGAGGTAAAAGATAAAGTAGATGCGGAAATGCAGTCCGACTTAGCTTTATATTCGCAGGCATGTGTTAAACCATCCGAGGTTTCCATCTGGGAGATAAAAGATGGTTATATAGAAGGTCGTACAGGTATAAATAGTACCATTCAAGATGAAAACGGTTTTATCCGTAAAAACTATTTTAATCATATCATGAAGGGTATTATGGTTGATTTCAGTAATATGCTTCAATATCGGGAAAGTTATGAATAGATTCACTGTAAGACAGCAATTCACAAGCGATATGTATATCACTGACTACACCCAATATCGAAATGAGTGTATAAAGGCAGGTACAACCAATGAGGAGCTAAATAATAGGGTAATTCCACAAGGTGTTGATATTACGAACTTACCATCCTCTACCTTAGATTTCTTTCATGTTGTTAACAAGCATCATGTTTCTATAACCGCTATAAACTTCGAGCGCAATATGCAGTTTTTTCGTGATGCCAATGGACATGATTTGTCACAATGCGAGTGCCTAAGCTATGCAGATGGAGCAACAAGTAAAGGGTGGCTGATGCTTCATGAGCTGAAATACTGTAAGTCAGACAATATACAAACCAATTTTGATGCAGCTGTAGGACAGATAGAGAGGACATACCTTCATTTGAGAGATGATTTTCAGGACAGTCCGTTCCTTACGGATAGCCAATACCGTTATTACTGGGTTATTTCCATTCCAGAGCATTCAGAAGAATCGCCATTCGACGGTTTTGACTATGACTCAAATAGGGTGTTGGAGATGAACCAACAGTATAATTGTACAATTTTTGGAGTCAACAAAGTAGAAGTGCTGAACACGGGCTTTGTAAGAGCTGTAAAATAATAGAGTTAGTCATTATTAAAATATGAAACAAAAGAAACTCATGCTGCTGGGAGGCATCCGCTATTTGCTGCCAGCCATCGAGGCGGCACACAAGCATGGTGCGTACGTCATCACGGTAGATTATTTGCCCGATAACATTGCCCATAAGTATTCTGACGAATACCATAATGTGAGTATTCTGGATAAAGAAGCCGTGTTGCAACTTGCCAAGCAACTTGAAATAGATGGCATTCTGAGCTATGCCGTTGATCCTGGTGTGACGGCTGCCGCCTACGTGGCTGAGCAAATGGGGCTTCCGTTCACTTGCTCCTATGAAAGTGCCTGCATCCTTCAAGATAAAGCTCGCTTTCGTCAGTTTCTTGCCGACAATGGATTTAATGTCCCGAATGCCAAGGGCTATACCGATGCTAACGAAGCTTTGAAGGATGTAGATTTCTTCAACTGGCCTGTCATTGTTAAGCCGGTGGACAGCGCTGGCAGTAAAGGTGTCACCAGAGTGGATGATCCGAAAGGCTTGAAAAGGGCTATAGAGACAGCCTTAGATGCATCCCACAGTGGTCATTTCATCATCGAAGACTTTTTGGAGTTGGACGGCTATCAGTCCAGTGCAGACTGCTTCAGCGTTGACGGGAATCTGGTTTATGCAGACTATTCGGACCAGTTGTTTGACAAGGATGCGGCCAATCCTTATACACCTTCCATCGAGATATGGCCTTCTACAATGCCTAAAGAACGGCAGGAGGAATTAACCAAGGAACTCCAGCGGCTGATAACCCTTCTCGGATGCGGAACAGGGTTGTATAACGTGGAAAGCAGGGTATGCAAGAATGGCAAGGCGTACCTGATGGAGGTCTCCCCGAGAGCCGGAGGAAACAGGATAGCAGAACTACAAAGAATAGGAACAGGCATGGACCTGATTGAGGCAGAAGTGTTGAAGGCAATAGGTGAACCAGTGCAGGGCATTTCACATCCAAAGTATGATGGTGTCTATGTGAACGACATCATCCATTCTAATCGTGCCGGTAAGTTCTGCGAAGTGAAGTATGATGAGGCGTTCAAAGCAAAGCACTTTGTCAGCGATGCGATTTACCCGAAACGTGGAGATCAGGTTGAGGCCTTCCGGGGAGCCAACAATGCAGTCGGTTCTATTTTCTTGAAGTTTGCCAGCCGCTCTGAGTGTGATAGCTATATCAGCAAATTAGGTAATTATATAACAATACAAGTAAATTAGTTTTTTACTGATGAAAGATATTGGAAGTATCTTCCCTATATATGATGAGCAATTGGAGTTTGCCATGAAACCTTTTTGCTTGCATCCTAACTATGATAGGCAGGTTTTGTATTCTCTGTGTAGGGAAGCTCTATATGATATAGCTGTTACTCATGGTAAAGGCTCAAAAAAAGTTTTATTGCCAGCATATACTTGCCAAACAGTAATAGATCCATTTCGACAGCTTGGATGGGATATAACATATTATCCTATTATAAAAAATTTGATTATTGATACACAAGCTTTGTTGGCAATTGCAGACCAGTGTAAACCAGATATTATTTTAGCACATCCTTATTATGGGATGGACTTTAACGATGTTGAAAAGGAAACATTACAAACAATAAAATGTAATGGCTCAATAATCATAATTGATAACACACAGTGTATTTTCTCTAAAGAGCGTCTGCATTTTGTTGACTACTATGTGGGTAGTTATCGAAAGTGGTTCTGCTGTCCAGACGGTGCATTCTTAGAAGACTGTTCTAAAAGGAATTCATCTTGGACAGAGATTATTGAAGAAAACGCTGAATTTGTTCAAAAGCAGACAGATGCAATGTTTTTGAGAGGTGAATATTTCACTAATTCAAATGAAATTGTAAAGCAGATTTCAATAAGATTGAATAAAGATGCTGTAAAAGGGATTTCTGGTACAATCAAACCCCATGCAATGGCATCATTCTCCAAAGCCATGCTGGCAAAGGAAGATGTTGAATTTAATCAATCTCAGAGGATATCTAACTATAGAACATTGTACGAGGGATTGAAGACTTGCAATAAATGTACATTGGTGATTGAAGACTTGTCAAGAATAACTACTGCACCATTGTATTTCCCAATATATTTTGAGGATCGAACAAGAATTCAGCAAAAATTGGCTCAGCTGCATATATATGCCCCAGTATTATGGCCTGTTAACACGAAGGAGATTTTGATTAATACTACTATTGAATATATGTTTGACCATCTACTCGCTATTCCATGTGATCAAAGATATGATGAGAAAGATATGGAAAAGATTATTAATGTAATAAATGGAAAAACAAATGAATAAACTTGCTGTCATAGGTTCTGGAAGGATGGCATGGATTATTGGAAACCATGCGCACAATATGGGATTGGAGACTCATTGCTTTTCAAATGTAGAGCCAGACTTCATCCATGAGGCTTTTGATGTTTTCCATAATATTTCAATCTTTGAGAAAGATGAGATTGTAGAAATATGTAAAAAGGAGAATATTAAGGGCGTATTGGCTACGACTGAGTTGACGGTTGAGATAGCTGCGTATGTAGCAAAAGAGCTGGGGACATTAGGATTGCCCTATGAAATAGCAAGGGTTATTACAGATAAATATCGCAACAGGACTGTCTGTAAAGGTCTCAAACTCTTAAATCAACCAGGATTTGCAGAAATCAATTCAGTCGAGGAGTTAGAAAAGCTTTCATTGTTATTGCCGCTTATTGTCAAACCAACTTCAAAGGGAGGGAAACAAGGTGTCACTGTTGTTAGAGATGAATCAGAGTTACACGACGCTTTTATTTATGCGAAAGAAAAATCAGGTACTAATCCCGTTATCATTGAAGAGTATCTTGACGGAGGAAAAGAGTATTCTGTAGAGAGCCTCTCTTATAAAGGTAAGCATTATATAGTACAGGTGACAGAAAAAATAAGTTCTGGACCTCCTCATTGTGTGGAGTTGGGACACAAGCAGCCAGCAGAGCTTCCTGATGAGATGAGACAAACTGTGGAAGATGCAGTAAAAGAAGGCCTAACAGCCATAGGATTAGATAATTCTACATGCCATACTGAGATTAAGATTATTGATGAAAAGGTTTACCTAATAGAGTTTAATGCTCGCCCCGGAGGTGATCACATTGCATGGCCATTAACTACATTGAGTACAGGTTATGAGTATATTAATGGTGCAATACAAATTGCTTTAGGCAGTTTTCTGGGATTAGACACATCAAAATTAAAAAAGCATTATGCTGGAGTTTTTTTCGTTACAAAACAAACGGATTATTTAAAACCTCTATTCGATAATTGCGAGAAGTATAGTTGGCTCTATAAAAAGAATTACGTGTCTGACGAGTTGCAGCCACTTGAGCATAATGATTGTTATGGAACAAATTCTATTATGTATTATTCGGAAAAAGGGGAACCAGATATTGAAGAAATATTAAGTAATTAATTTATATGCTAATATGAAAATAATTATTATTGGAGGTTTAGGAACCTCGATGGTTATCGCAGACCAGATATATGATGCACATGAACGTTATCAGATGGATATCGAAGTGATTGGATTGGCTTTAGACGATCATTCTAAAGGTGATTTTATATGTGGTTATCCAATCTTATGTGACATAAAAGATGTGTATGAAAAGTATAAACAATATGATGATGTTAAACTGATTTATGCACTTCATCGTCCTGATAGGATACGAGAACGCACTAAATTATTATATGATTTGGACATACCCATAGAAAAGTTCTGTAATTTTATTCACCCATCAGTTTTGTTGGCGCATACAGCAAAGATTGGCATAGGTAACGTAATACTTGCAAATTGCGTGATAAATCATGGTGCTATACTAGGCGATTTCAACACAATTAACTCTTGTACGCTTATAGGGCATGACTCTAAAATTGGCAACAATAATTTTTTTGCAGCCCATGTAGTGACTAGTAGTGGTATCACAATAGGTGATATGAATTTTGTTGGATTAAACTCTGCTATACATAGATCAATGGGTAGTGGAAATCTAATTGGTCAATGTTCAAATTGCATAAAACCAATAGGTGATGATACTACCCTTTTTGGAAATCCAGCTGTCGCACATGGGGGAGTCGAGAAAAAACCAGATGGTTATAAATATTAATGTTTGACTATGAATCAATCAGTTTTAGGATTATACTACGAAGAATTCGAAGTGGGTTCGGAGATTAAACACTCCCTCTCCAAAACCATCTTCGAGAGTGATAACAACTTCTTTAGTCTGATGACGATGAACCACCATCCGGTTCATACCAACGCAGACTATGCCAGTCATAACCAACACGGAAAGATTCTCGTCGTGGGAACACTTGTGTTCTCCCTCGCTGTAGGAATCACCGTCCCAGATGTCAGTGGCAAGGCCATCGCCAATCTGGACTACGAAAGCATCAAGCACCTGAACCCAGTGTTCATTGGCGACACGATTTACGTCAGAACCAAGGTGCTTGACAAGCGCGAGTCCAAGAGCAAAAACGACCGTGGAATCATCTACGTAGAATCCATTGCATACAATCAGAACGGTGTAGATGTCCTGTCTTTCAGGCGTCACGTACTGGTAAAGAAAAGAGATATTTAATCCATTTGTTTATGAACGAAAATTATCTGATGCGCAGCCTCATGTTCGTTCCTGCGCATAACCAAAAACTCCTTGATAGCTCTTTACGTCGTGATGCCGACGTGCTGCTGTTGGATATTGAGGATTCAGTTCCAGTTACAGACAAGCAGACGGCACGTGACAATATCAAGGAGTTTGTCACTCGTACCGAGGCGCAAGGAAAACTCATCTTCCCCCGTGTCAATGACCGTGAGAGCGGTGAACTGTTGAAAGACCTCTATCAGTTGACCATTCCAGGCATCACGGGATTTATGTATCCGAAATCCACTAAAGAGGAGGATGTCTATTTCGTGGGCAAACTGCTTGAAACCATAGAGTACGAGAAACAGATACCTGTCGGGACCTTCAAGCTCATTCCGCTGATCGAAACCGCAGGTGCCATTGTCAATATCAAGGAAATATGTACGGCTTGTACTCGTGTCATCGCTGTTGCTTTCGGTTGTGAGGACTATGTCACAGACCTTCGAGGAAAGCATGATGCAGAAGGGCAGAGCATCTTCTATGCCCGCAATGCCATTGTCAATGCAGCACGTGCCGCAGGCGTCCTTCCCATTGATACAGTGCACATCAAAGTCCATGACCTTGAAGACCTTGAGAAGAACCTCATCCTCTCCAAGAATCTCGGCTTCGAAGGAATGCTTGTCCTCAATCCCAAGGAACTCCCACTCGTCAATCAATACTTCTCCCCGTCAGAGGAAGAAGTGGCCTGGGCTGAAGAAATGGTGCAACTGACGGCAGAAGCCAAAGCCGAAGGCAAAGGCGTTGCCGTCAAAGAAGGCAAGTTTATTGGCCCCCCGATGTTGAAGATGGCAGAGAAGATATTGGATAAGAAAAGGAAAATAAGGGAATAAAAAGGCAGCGCACACAATTAGTGCCGCTGCCTCTGAGAAACATAACTTGGACAAAGGATTTATCAATCGCCCTTTTTGTGTTGATGTGGTTTGAGCGAAGGATAGTCTCAATAATGTAGATTATGGTCATCGGCAACGAAAACATCTTCGACAATATAGAAGATGCGTTGAAGTTCGTCTTGGAGCCGGAGCAGCAGGTCTTGGTGCATAATACAGTATTTATAGAAAAGCTGATTTACGTTAATGGCAGAACAAAGTTTAAAAAATCGAATTGCAGAAATAGAGCATCTTCACCAGCAGTATGTTGATTTGCGGGAGAATACCCCGGAAGGTAAGCGGAATGGTGATGAGTGCAAGGCGTACCACAAATGGTATGACGCTGCATACGTGTTCTTCAGTTCAATAAGGGAATTGAAGGGCTTGGATGATTTCAATACATTTGTAAGCGCTGAGAAAGATGGTAACTGCTTTGTTCTGGAACATATTTACGATTCTATCAGTGCGCCCTACAAAGTTTTAATTAACCAGGCTCAAGAATTGGAAACGCAAAATATGGGTAGCACAATACCCCCACAGCAAACAGATACGTGGCCGTTTGAAACCAATGACAATCATCGCAGGGTGTTCATCAGCTATTCCTGGGATAGTGATACTCATATGAAATGGGTATTACAGTTTTGTCAGGATTTGCGTGATAAGGGTGTTGATGCCATTATTGACAAGGCAATGCGCAAAAGTAAAGACCTGCTAGACTTTATGGAAAAGGGGATTGCCAATGCTCATCGTGTACTCATCATTGGAACGCCTGACTACAAACGGAAATCGGAAGAGAACAAAGGTGGCGTGAAGTATGAGCAGAACATCATCAAAGCGTCCATCCTACATGGGATAGGATCCGATAGGTATATCACAATACTGAAAGAGGGCGAGAGTTTTGAAGAGTCGTTCCCTGCTGTAATTTCAACCAAGGGCGGATATGACCTGCGAAATGCTGGGGACTACCAAGAACACCTGACAGCATTGGTTCACGAAATATATGACAAACCTGTGTTGGTGTTGAATCCGATTGGCGCAGTGCCTGATTTTGCAAACCAAGGTGAAGAGAAAGCCGAACCAGTTGCAGAGAATGCGAACGACAACTATGTGACCCTTGTCAAACGATACCTGTCTTCACCGGAATACAACATTGCCTTCAGTGACTTGATAAAGAAAATGGCAGATGAAGCGTTTCGAAAGATAATGGAGAAAGCTAACTATAACATTCCGCTCAATTCGGATGTGATGACGGCCTATTCTGATTATCATCACGAAGCAGTTTCGGATTTAATGGATGCTTCCATTCTGACTGCTCAGTGGGGGACGGCCAAGCAATTGGAAATGTTTGGGCAGGTTCTTGCCAAGTTGTCTGGCAAACCGCTTGTCAGCGGTCAGGTAGAAAGAGTGGGGGCGGAATTGCTGCATGGCATAGGCGCACAGTACTTGTTTAATGTTGTTGGTATGGCCTGTGTGAAGTATGAACGGTTTGCTGAGTTAGAGAGATTTTTGACAACATCTATACCCGCTCCACATTTCAAAGATATTAATCGCAGACAGCTGGTTATTCGGGTTTTGGGTGAGCAGTATTGGAGCAACGATGGTTTCAATCAGGTGCTGGGGCAAAACTATTATTATCCTTGGACAATGTGGCTTAAGGCACGTGTTTGCCCTCACTTTGAACCATTCTTTATGGTTGAGTCAGAGGTGGAGTCGTTGTATTATATCTGGGAACAGTTGAAATCGCTGGCCTTTGGGTATCACTGTAGCCACACGACTGGCCACATCTATTTCACAACGGGGTACTTCCTGCATTATCGTGTAGGTTTGACTCGTAATATTGGTGGCGATGACCCATATACCGTTTTTTATGGAGGTGCAGACAAGTTGAAGAGCGAATGGCCCCCGATCAAGCAAGGTATGTTTAGTGGGGACTATGAGCAGTACCAGAAGCTTCTGAATGAGGCAGAGGAGTATTATAAGAGTGTGGTGAGGTGGTGAAAAAGCTTAAGTTCGGTTGTAAGTTTGAAAAATGAATATAGTGGATTATTACGAAAACTTTAAGGCAAAGGTAGTTGGGAATATTGATACTACTCTAAAGCCAACTAATCATTACCACGCGTTGGTAACAAAGAATAGAAGTTTCTGCGAAGACTATGACAAATGGATGTCCATATTAGGAAACGCCCCAGAAACAATTATATACAGAAATGCGGTAAAGGTATATCAGGAGGCCTTCGGTAATATGCTTATGGGACTCTACCAACCAGCTTTTATGGGATTAAGGTATTTTCTTGAACGAACATTAGTAGGAGTATATTTCTCGGGGAGCGAACTTGAACTACGAACATGGATGCATGGGCAGAGAGATACATACTGGTCTGAACTGATTGGGGAAGAGGATGAAGATAAAGTTCCTGATAAGAAAAAAGAAGAGATAAATGTCAATAAAGGCTTGTTCTCATTGAAATTTACTCGTGCCTTCTTTGAAGATTTCTCAGGTGCAGCTAAGGCGTTTCGTGCACAGACAAAAAAGGTCTATAGGGAATGTTCAGAATTTGTACACGGAAATCCAACGGCACTTGAAAGTTTAGGAGAAACAATAGACTATTCAGAGGAGGTCGCTTCCAAATGGAATGACTGTGCTGACACTGTAGCACGTTGTATTCTCTATGCTTTCATGATGAGATACTGGTCGTTTATAAATGAAGAACAACGAAGTGTAGTAATTGATCGCTTAAGGGAAGAGTTTTCTACAACGGATATTATAAAGGAATTTTTGTAAGATATGAACGAACTATATTTACGAACAGAAGATATTGATGATCAGGAACTATTGGACCTGTGTGTCGAAACCAAACAAGATAGGGATATAATAAATCTTTTGAAGTCAAGAACTCCCGTCATTCTTGTGGGGAGCCGAGGGGTAGGAAAAACATTTCTAATGAGGGTCGCTATGAGCGAACTTTATAATGTTTTTTCTGAAGAAAGAGTATTGCCTGTATATATATCGTTTATCAAGAGTTCATTGATAGCGGTAAATAAGAAGGGGTCCTTTTTGCAGTGGATGTTGTCCAAGATTTGTGCACGGATAGTTTCGCAATTAAAAAAAGATGGCATTATAGTTGAACCTAATAACAGTATAGACATATTATCAGCCGGCACCTTTGATGTTAAAACTGAACCAAAGATAGCAACTATTAGTAAGGCCTTTGAAGAATCATGGAGGGGCAAGTGTGAGATAGATGAGTCTGCAATTCCAACGGTTGAAGATGTAAAGGATGCAGTAGAGGAGATATGCGATGAGAACAATATTAAAAGAATCATTCTTTTCATTGACGAGGCAGCTCATAACTTTATCAGGGAACAACAGGCAGAGTTTTTTACTTTGTTCAGAGATTTACGCTGTGCCAAGATTTCTTGTAAGGCAGCGGTTTATCCTGGAGTTACAGCTTATGGTGATATATTCCAAATGTCACAGGATGCGATTTCTAGGACTCTGAATCGTCTCGTCTTGGATGAAGGATATGTTGACTTTATGAAGAGAATGGTAGAAAAGCAAATAGATGACAGTGGTTATCTTAAAGAACTGTCGAGAAAAGGACAGGTGTTTACCGATTTAACATATGCTGCCAGTGGAAACCCGCGTTTTTTGTTGAACAATATCCGCAGTCTTGAAAAGTTTGGCACCAATGAAGTTAATCAATGTATTAAAGATTTTTATCGTACTAATATACTTCGTGACCATACCGCATTATCATCAAAGTATCCAAATTTGCGGGAACTTATAGATTGGGGGCGGAAATTCTTAGAAGATAGCTTACTGCCCGAATTGCAAAAACGTAATTCCGAGGCGTTAGCAACTGAAGACAAACCTACTTCTGCCTTTTTCTGGATACATAAAGATGCGCCAGAACCTGTTAAAAGGGCTATATCACTGCTTGAATATTCAGGTTTAGTAATTGAGTTAAACAAAGGTTTGAGAGCAACCGGAAGAGAAGTCGGTACAAGATATATGGTAAACTTGGGATGTCTATTTGCGATAGAAGCGAATCCTTTGAATGTGTCGCACCAGATTATAGAAAAACTCTCTATAGGAAGATATATCGAATATGGGATGAATAGTCCTGTATTTAATGATATAAAAGATGAGTTACAGGCCATACAAGATAATGATATGGCAGAATCATTAGAAATACAGATTTCTAAAGACATCGATGTTCTTGATCTTTCGTATAAAATGAAAGAAAAACTGCGAAAAGTTGGCCTTAACTCTGTCAAAGATGTTTTAAATGCACCAGAAGATAAACTAAAGGAGGCATATTATGTTGGTGATAAACGGGCAAGACGGATGAAGCAAATCGCCTTGACTTCCGTTTATGAATATTTAATAGGTTGACGTGCAATTGAAGAACAAAATTCAAAAAACTTAAACTATGATATTTTGTAAACCATATAGAAATATATAAATGTCAAAAGATAACTTAAAACAGAAAGCAGCATCGGGAATGCTTTGGACAGCTGTCCAAAAGTACTCTTCCATGGGAATTACCTTCATCTCAGGTATTATTCTTGCCCGATTGCTCATGCCCGAAGACTATGGAGCCATTGGGATGCTGGCTATTTTCATGAGTCTGGCGGAGGTATTTATCGATGCCGGATTCGGATCAGCCCTTATACAGAAGAAGAATCCCACACAAACGGACTATTCTACGGTGTTCTATTTCAACATTGGGATGTCTGCCATCTTGTATGCGGCTCTCTTTTTCAGTGCACCAGCTATCGCCGATTTCTATCGGATGCCTATCTTATGTAAGGTGTTGCGTGTTCAAGGATTGATCTTGTTCATTTATGCTTTCAATATCATCCAGCGCAACCAGATTCGAAAGAATCTCAAGTTCAAGAAACTTTCTAAGATTACCATCACGACGTCCGTGTTATCTTTGATTGTCACCGTGATAATGGCATACGCAGGATGTGGCGTGTGGGCATTGGTGGCGCAGAATTTCATCATGGCACTAATCCCTTGTGTGTTCTTCTGGATAACAACAAATTGGCATCCTACGTGGGATTATTCCTGGAAATCTTTCAAGGAGTTGTTTGGATTTGGCTCCTATATGTTTTTGACGCATCTGCTGACTACCTTCAGTCAGAGAATCACCGGTCTTCTTGTGGGACGATGGTATGATCCGGCTACGATGGGATATTATTCCAAAGCCTCTTCAACTTCAAAATATGCCACATTGAGTGTGTCAGGCGTAATGATCCAGACAACGTACCCATTATATGCAAGCGTACAGGATGACAGAGAGAGGTTGATCAATATGGTGAAGCGCATTACATCTACATTGGCATTTATTACGGTTCCGATTCTTTGTTTGCTCATATTGATTGCAAAACCTCTGTTTGTCTTGCTTTACTCAGATCGCTGGCTTGCGTGTGTCCCTTACTTTCAGATTCTTTGCTTTGGAGGTATTGCCGGTTGTCTTCAGTCGGTGAATCAGCAAACCGTTGCGGCCATTGGAAAGAGCAAGGTGTTTTTTGTTTGGACAGTTGTCAAGCAAAGTATCGGAATAGCACTTCAGGTAGTTGGAATCATTGTGTGGGGAATATGGGGCTTATTGGCAGGAAAAGTTTTGGCCTCATGGTTTTCGTATTTCGTTAACATATCCTTAGTGTCGAAGCATGTGGGATATAAGAACTTCCAACAGTTAAAGGACTTGTCTCCAATTTTTATCATCTCCGCATTGGCCGTTATTGCCGGTTATTTTGGCTCTTCAGTATTTGGGCTTGGATTATATGCGGACGGAATAGTGAAGGCTGTAATATTTATTGCAGTCTATATGGGATGGTCATTGATCTTCAAGCCGGAGCAGTATAGATATACGCTCTCTGTTGTGAGCTCGTTGAAATCTAAAAAGAACAAAAAGAAAAACAACGATGAATAGAACTGTTTTTTATGGTCGAGGAGTTGGAAAACATCAGCTATTATTAGTTTCTTTTTTGATATTAATAATAGCAACTACCTTCTCTTTCTTTACGACAAGATCGAATTATATCATTTACCCAATTTGGGCTTTGATGTTTGCGTTTATTATCCCAGAAAGCAATGCCTTGTCTAAGAATGAAAGGACGTTTGTCAGAGTGTCATTCACTCTTTTAGCCATTATCTTTCTATACTGGTTTATCGGCTATTCTAGAATGCCTATTCTTGGCTTATTGAGAAGCCTTAACTGGATTATGTCGGGGGTCGTGGCGGTTTATGCTATGAGGTGGTTTTCTGGCCGTGAACTCTCAACAGTTTATTTGACCATCTTTGCCTCGATTGTATTACTATTATTACTGTTTATAATAGGTGGTCGAGATTTGCTTGCAGCTGGAGAAGATGCTGAGGCCGGTTTGGTGGCGAATGCCTGGTATGGTGCATTATATATGTTGCTCTCTGGCTTGAGCCTGATTGTTATTTTGAATGTCAAGAAGTTTCTACCGCGAATCATTGCATTAGCGCTGTTGGTGTTAACTTTATATCTCAACATTGCAATTCTGCAGCGAGGGACAAATGTTTTGATGACCTTTGCTGAGTTGGGATTAATTCTCCTTTTCCTCATTAAGCGAAAAACGGTTGTTATATCTCTTTCTGTCTTGATAGTTCCTTTTGTCTTGATTGCATTCTTGTCTGACAATATGATTTACATATTTGATTGGCTTGCGGAGGTAATCCCCTCGGAAAGATTGGCAGAGCGATTTAATCAGATTTCAATGGCATTGACCTACGAGAGTATCGAGTCTAGCGGTGGGTCCCTAAGTGCACGTAACAGCCTTATGGGAGTCAGTTGGAACACATTTACATCGAGTTTCGGCCACTTCTTATTTGGCGCAGGTGAGCATGCAAACGATAACCTTATTATTGGTCATCATAGTTTTATCCTTGACACACTGGCAAGTTATGGTATCATTGGAGGAATTCTGCTATTTTTCTATTATATAAAACAGTATAAGATTTTTATGTCTTTTTTGGACAAGAAAAAAGAGTGGGCTCTGTATATGCAATGCGCTATCGTATTTGCTTTTTACATCTTCCGTAGTTTCTATGGCAATATGGCCTTCTCTCTTGTGAACCTTGTTTTGCTTTTGTTTTTCCCGCTAACGTTTCAGCTAATTCATTATTATAAAAACAAATAAAATTGATTACAATATGATAATAGGTGCATGTGGTTTCGGCTCTACAGGCTCGAGTGCCGTGAGCGACTATTTAAAAGAATATGGAAATGTCCAGGTTTTGGATCAAATAGAATTCACTTGGGTTTCTGCCGTTGATGGTTTGATAGATTTGGACTACCACGTCAATCATCCTCATAACCGAACGATGGATTCAATTAGAGCTATTGAACGATACCGGTCTATGTGTAGTAGAAATGTGAATAAGTACAATAAAACTGGAATTCCTCCGGAGACGTTCATCAAGTTGACGGACGATTTTTTGGATTCCATCATTACTACATCGTGGGATTGGACGTCCTCACATGGTTCAAAAGGAGTTATTGATCGGATTAAGCGTAATTTGTATGCGCGGTTTTCTATTGTTTCAAAGTGGGAGGTAAAACATGGAAAACATTGGGAAGGATATCCTTTGGAAAAGGTATATCTTTCAGTGTTGCCTGCGGATTTTGATGCAAAAGCAAAGAAGCATGTACGTGATATATTGTTGGCTATGGGGGCGGATTTCTCGAAACCAATCATCTTGGACCAACCTTTTTCGGGCAATAACCCGCAAGCTTGTTTCAAGTTCTTTGACGATCCTTATGCAGTGGTGGTGGATCGTGACCCTCGTGATAATTATGTCTTTGCAAAGACTAAGCTGTTGGGTAGAATGCACTTGATGCCCATCAATAATGTAGAAGATTTTGTGAAGTATTACCGTGCTCTTCGCAAAAACCAGCCATATACGCAGCCTCACGAAAGAGTCCTAAGTATGAAATTTGAGGATTTAGTTTATCATTACGAGGAATCGACAGCCAAATTACGGGCCTTTTTCCATCTGCCTGAGAATCCCAACCCCAAGTCTATCTTTGACCCGTCAATATCTATGCCCAATACTCAAGTATGGAAACGTTTCCCTCAGTTTGCAAAGGATATTGAGTACATTGAGAAGGAGTTGCCAGAGTACTTGTTTGATTATACCGGCTGTCCCGAGCCTGATCCAAATGGAAAAATGTTTTATGGGAAGTCCCCTAAGAACAAATAAATGAAAAAACCTGGTTATGAAGAAGTATGTCATATTGTGTAAAGGTATTGAAGATCTATCTGGAGCTCCACGATATGTTAACAATAAGTGCCGATACCTGAAAGAACAAGGATGGGAGGTGTTTGTTTTTTGGAGTTATGATGTAAGCTGTGCGAAGCTAGAGCATCTTATTCCCTTCGATAAAAAAGAGTTCATCTTTCATGAGCTACAGTTTTTCCCGTGTTGGTTTACAAAACGCAGACAAGACGGTGTTGTTGATAGGATTGCTAAACGAGTAGGATTCGCAGACCAAATTGTGATAGAATCCAATAAACTGCAACTGGGAGCCTGGGGCGAGAAGCTTGCAAAAAAAATTGGAGCAAAGCACATTAATTTTGTAACGACAGAAAAAATAAAGATTCATAATAAAGATACCTTCGATTTCTGTTATTCCAAATTGAAAAGGAATGAATTCTTTTGCATCAATGCGGCGATGGCAAAACAAATGTTTTCGAATTTTGTCAAATTGGAACGGCCGGAGGATTATTATTGGACTGCTATGCCCGGTGTTGAAGTTGAAGAATATAGTTTTCCGGATTTTGATGAACTCCCACGGTCTGATTATACCATCACATCTTTCGGGCGAACGAAAGGTTATTTTCCCTATATGCTTGATGAAATGAATGGTTTCATTTCCAGTCACCCTGACAAATCATTCAACGTGTTTTACCTTGGCGATATTAATAACACAGAAATGATTCGTGAGAAGCTGAATTTCAGAAATGTACATCTTGCCATTCACCCTGAGGCTGTCGAAGTGATTCCGCTACAGATGTTTACAAAGTCGGATGTTGTGATTGCTACAGCGGGCTGTGCAAATATCGCTGCAAGGAGCGGAGCAAAGGTACTTGCTATGGACGTTAACCGAAAAAAGCCTTTAGGCCTTTTGAGATATACCACGTTGGATAGTAACACATATTCCGGTAAGTATGTCAATGACAAGTCACTTTCCGAATGGTTGCATACGTTACTCATAGACCGTGCTGTATATCAACTGTTGCCAGAAACCAGGGAACGTCGATCTTTTGACTATCAAATGCAGTACGCTACTCCCCCAGACGGCGTTTATCTTGACACGTCGAAAGTTTGTGAAGGTATCACGAAAAATGATAAGTTTTGGATGTTCCTTTCAAAGATTGGTTTGTTCGGGCTCGTTGATTATTTGTATTTTAAGAAGAGAAAGAAGTAATCTGATGGCGAAGGAGACAATAATAGTGGAGTTTAACGGATTGCCAGGGCTAGGTAAGACTACAGTGGCGGACCTCCTGATGGCTGAGCTAAATGATCGAGGCTATAAAACGGTTAGTGGGAAATACAGGCGTAATAAGTTTTATACACTACATCATCCAGTTCCTGAGTTGTATAATTTAAAATTATATAAACTCGTTTCCGTCTTTGCTAAATCCATTCCTCCAAAGGGCAGAAAAAGAACACACGTGCATTGGACCAATTTCTATGCCCGTAAGTATGAATCGATTGTCAAATATAGTGGGGCTGATTTTGCTATCGTTGATGAGGCGATTGTTCAGTTTCTAGTGGCAATGGCATTTCAAGACAGAATACCTGTCTCAGAGAAGGCAGAAGACGTCGTCGTGAAGTTGAAATCTTTGGGAATTAAATTCGTGAGAGTTGATTGCGTGAATCATGTTGAAGAGGCTGCCCGGCGCATTATGTCAAGGCCTTCAAGAGGATTAGTGTTCGAGTCAATGGGGCAAGATGAATTACTGAAGACGCTGGAAGTTGAGGCTGCTAATTTTGAATATCTTCGGTCTGTATTCTCAAATGTGTATCAAAACCAAAAGGTAATTACAATTGATACTTTGGAAGATCCTGAAACAAATGTACAAAAGATAATGAACTCAATTCATATCATCGATTAAATGGATATATATAATTTTTTTACTGCCGCCTATGGCTATACAAGGAATTATAAAGGTGTTCCTGTTTGGCTGTTAACCCCCATCAGACGTGTTATTAGAAAAATGGCGGCAAAGCATTTGCCCAAGTACTTCTCAAGAGTACCTGCAAATATTATTAAGCCAAGAGAAGAAAGAGTGGTCGTTTCCCTTACTTCTTTTCCCGCTCGCATTGAATATGTCTATTTGACAATTGAAAGCTTATTGCGTCAAACGATGCTTCCCGGGAAAATTGTTCTTTGGCTGAGTAAAGACCAGTTTCAAACTGAAGAAACGTTACCAATACGGCTAATGAGTTTGCAAAACGATGTGTTTCAGATTCGTTTGGTAGACGGGGATATTAGATCGCATAAGAAGTATTATTACTGTTTTCAAGAGTTTCCAGAGAAAACGATAATAACTGTTGATGATGATATTATTTATCCGCCAACATTAGTGGGAGGATTATTATCCGTATCCAATGCGTTCCCTAATTGCGTTGTCGCTAATGTCGCTCGTAAGATGACTTATAAAGATGGTTTATTAAATAGATATAGTAAATGGATAGAGGCGATACCTTTTGATACAGTTGATAATGTCCAGATAGGTGTAGGTGGTGTGTTGTATCCTCCACACGTAATGTTTGAAGATTGTCTGAAATTGGAACTATCCCAAAAACTTGCTCCATCTGTAGATGATCTTTGGTTGAATGCGATGGCCAGATTGCAGGGCACGGATGTGGTAAAAACGCCTAACAATCAAGCTTTTCTTCCTATTCTTATACCTAAAAACCAGACACTTACAAGTGTCAATAATGGCCAAAACAGAAACGATATTCAGTTAACACAAATTCGCGATTATTACGCCAGAACGCAATATGGTGATCCGTATGTTAAGTAGTGATCGCATTGATTAAAAAGACTTGCAATAATTTTATCTAATGAACAGCATTAAAGTTATAATCCTATACAACAAGATATTCCATTACCGCATTCCTGTCTGGAATGAACTGGCAAAACTCTGTGACTTGACTGTTACCTACAGTGAAGGCGACGGAACGGTCCCGGAAGGGATGGACGTACTCTTCAAGATCAAGCATTTGCCAGCCCGCAAATTCAAAGGTCTTGTTATCCAGAGAGACAATATCCGTAAGCTCTGCCGTGAATATGATGCCGTAATAGCCTACGGCAATATCGCTTGGCTGAAGTATAGCACCCTGCCTTGGTTCAATAAGACACCAGTGGTTTTCCATACAATAGGAGTGTCTGCCACATACGGCAAAGGCTATGACGAGCATAAGGAATGGGATAAGGTTAGAAAGTTTTTCTACTCCAAGGCAAGCGCTCTTGCTTTCTATACAGACTATCCCATTGCAAAATACGTGGCAATGGGTATCCCTCAGGAGAAGATGTTCGTTGCACCGAATACCGTAGCCGTTGCACCCATAAAGGAAGAGGTAAAGAAAGAGACGATACTCGTCATCGGTACTTTATACAAAGAGAAAGGGATACAGTCATTACTGGAAGCATACAAAGCATTAAGACCTACTTGCAAGTTACCATTGCTAAATATCATTGGAAAGGGACCGGATTACGATGCCATCAAGAAGTGGATTCAAGACAATGAAATGCAGGATTTGGTTATTCTTCGAGGCGCGATTTATGACATTGATGAGAAGGCTCGATACTTTGCACAGGCTCTGGCCTGTATCTCTCCGAAGCAGGCAGGCCTGACCGTACTTGAGAGTATGGGGTATGGGGTACCGTTTGTCTCCAGCAGGAATGCCATCACGGGAGGAGAACTATTCAATGTTCACAATGGCGTCGACGGGGTGGTAATGGAGTCGGATTCTGAATTGACGGACGTGGTGAGGGATATTGCCGGCAATCCTGCTAAGTACATTGAGATGGGAAGGAAAGCCAAAGAGTTCTATGATAATAACCGAACACCCAAACATATGGCAGAGGGACTGTGGAAAGCAGTACGATTCGCCCTTGAGCATTGATGGGATTCTAATATAGTTAAGGCTGCATGAAATTGAAGTATTATTACGGGAAGTTGATGAAAAAGTTGCAAGGCACCTGTGTGAGCAATTGTAACATTGATTCTACTTCTAAAGTTGGTTCCAGTTGTAATGTGGTCGGTTCCACAATCGGACGATATTCCTACTGTGGGAACGATTGTCAAATTGTGAATGCCGAGATTGGTGCCTTTTGCAGTTTGTCGGATCACGTATTCATAGGAGGTGCTGAGCATCCAATCAGTTGGATGAGTACTTCGCCTGTTTTTCAGAATGCCAGGCATAGCGGTCCCTCAAAGAGGTTTGCCAGATTTGACTTGCCGATATCAAGAAGGACGGTAATCGGAAATGATGTTTGGATTGGTCATGGAGCTACCATCAAACGCGGTGTGACCATTGGTGACGGAGCTGTAGTGGGTAGCAATGCCTTGGTCACAAAAGACGTTCCTCCTTATGCTGTTGTTGGTGGTGTGCCTGCAAAAGTGATCAAATATAGGTTTCCTCAAGACGTCATAGAATGCCTTGAAGAAATCAAATGGTGGAACCTTCCAGATGAGGAGATTACCAAGCGGATAGACCTTTTCCATATCCAGAATCCTACATTGGAGGATATCAACAGATTCTTCCCGGTAGGAATGGGGTATAAGTGATTAATTAGCAGATACTTATGTGATTGCTGGTCGAGTGCTGCTGCTTTCAAATATAGGAGGGTGGCAGCATGAGCGAAGTAAAAAACATCCTTGTACTCACCTCCATATATCCTGCTGATGATATACCCAAAGGTTGGACTCCGGTGGTGCATTATTTCACAAAGGAATGGGTGAAGCAGGGGCATAGGGTGCTGGTGGTCAATTACCAAGCGAGATTTCCGAAGTTGTATTATATGGTGGCTGGCTTGTTTCAAAGAAAGATCAGTTCGAAGGTAGGATATACGGTGATGACGAGTGCTGTTGATGACTAGCATTATACGATTGATGGCGTTCCGGTATATCGAATCTGCCTGAAGAAGTTGAAGCCGCACGGAAGAACTTCTGAGAAAGAGATGTATCGTGCTCTAGGAAAAACCATCGACTATTGTAAAGAAATCGGGTTCCGCCCGGATGTCATCACGTCGCATTGGGCTAATCCCCAGTTGGCCATGATGTATCACCTGAAAAAGTTGTTCTCAGCCAGAACCTGCTATATTGCGCACGGTGCAGGGCATTTCGAGGTGTTGGGACGAGATGCCGACAAGTATTGGAAATCCGTCGATATGGTAGGTTTCAGGTCTGCTGCGATCAAGCGCAAGTTCGAAACAACCGCCGAATACATAAAACCCAGTTTCATGTGTTATTCGGGCATCCCTGCCAGCTACACCGATAACGTCGTCAAGAGGTCATACGAAGACGTCCGGTCTGCGGCTTACGTGGGCACTCTAATTCAGCGTAAGTATCCAATGGCCATTGTGACTGCGATGAATAATGCTCTGGGCAAAGATTTCCTCCTCAGCTATGCCGGAGAGGGACAAGAGCTGGAGAGTATCAAAGCTGAAGCTGAGCGTCTGGGAGTGGCTGATAATGTCAAGCTGTTGGGCCGAATCGAAAGAAACGAAGTCATCAGTCTGCTTGACAAGAGTGACTTGTTCATTATGATTTCCCGCAACGAGACCTTTGGCCTGGTCTATCTGGAGGCGATGGCACGTGGCTGCATCACCATTGCCTCTCGTGATGAAGGCTTTGATGGTATCATTGAAGATGGGACGAATGGTTTCTTGTGTAATGCAGGCGATGTGGAAGAACTGACAGCCATCATAAGCAAGATAAAAGCAATGAGTCCGGCAGAAAGGAAACGTATCTCCGAGAACGCAATGGCTACGGCTAAGGAACTGACTGACGAGAAAGTGGCAAAGAGATACTTGGAGACGTTAATCGGTATTCCTGCCGGTGGCGACGAGGAAGAATGACCAATGTTTGGTTCAACGCTAACGCTAACGTTAACCTTAACCATAACCTTCTTGAGACCTACGGAACAAGCGAGCAAGCTCGAGAGAACGCTAACATTAACGATTATACTTCAAACGAGACTCATAATAAGTTATGAATATCATATTTATTACATTATCAAACATTAACGGTGTTGAAGAGCGAGGCATCTATGCAGACTTGATGCGGAATTTCCGCAATGAGGGGCATACGGTGCATATCGTGAGTGCATCCGAAAGGAGGCTTGGACAGGCGACACATCTGAAGGATGTGGATGGCATCCGCCTACTGAAGGTGCGAACGCTGAATATACAGAAGACGAATGTGGTGGAGAAGGGAATCGGGACGTTGCTTATCGAAGGGCAGTACCAACGTGCCATTCAACGGTACTTCGGGCAAGTGCAGTTTGATCTCATCCTGTACTCCACGCCGCCCATCACGTTCACAAACGTGGTGAAGTACCTAAAACGCAAGAACCCCAATGCCATCAGTTACTTGTTGCTGAAGGATATCTTTCCGCAGAATGCGGTGGATATGGGAATGTTCGGTGAGCACTCGCTCTTCAACTGGTATTTCCGCAAGAAGGAGGTGGCACTGTACAAGGCATCGGACTTCATAGGATGTATGTCGCCTGCCAACGTGGAGTTCATCCGTAAGCACAACCCATATTATCCTGCGGATAGGGTGGAAGTGGCACCGAACAGCATTGAGGCCTCCATTCCCCCTAAAGGGGATAACTCTGAAAGGGAGGAGAAGGCGAAAAGGTCTGTGGAGAGGAGATATATTCGTGACAAATATCGCTTGCCTATTGATAAGCCGATTTTCATCTACGGTGGAAACTTGGGCAAACCGCAGGGGATTGAATTCCTTATTCAATGCTTGGATGCCAACAAGAACCGAGAGGATTGTTTCTTCGTGGTTGTCGGCAATGGCACGAGATTCCAATACTTGGAATCGCAGATTTCGCAGATGAAGGAGAGGGCGCAGATTGAGAACTTACCATTTAATATTAAGTTGATGCAACGATTGCCGAAAGAGGACTATGATATGTTGGTGCGGTCGTGTGATGTGGGGCTCATCTTCCTTGATCATAGGTTTACCATCCCCAATTACCCCTCACGCCTGCTCAGTTATTTAGAATACCAGATGCCTATCATCTGTGCCACGGATCCGAATACGGACATCGGCCGTATTGCAGAGGAGAATGGCTATGGTTATAGGTGCGAAAGCAACGATGTCTCTGCCTTCACCGCCCTCGTCGATAAGATGCTGGCATCAGACCGCAGGGCCATGGGTCAGCGCGGCTATGAGTATCTGAAAGCAAATTACACAGTACAAAATACGTATGATGTGATTATGAAGCATTTTTGAAGGGAGACGAATGACGAGGGACGAAAGACGAAGTACGAATGACGAAAAACGAGAGATTATGAAGATAGCAAGAAATTTTAGAGAATATAAGGTGTGACAAGATGCCGTGGCTTACGCGACAGATATTTACAAGGTGACGGCTAATTTGCCTTATTTTGAGAGGAAGGGCTTGTGTGACCAGTTGCAGAGGGCAGTTGTAAGCATATCAAGTAACATCGCCGAGGGATCAGCTCGACCATCTGATGCAGACTTCGCTCATTTTCTTGATACGTCCCTCGGTTCTGCTTATGAAGTGGAAACTCAACTCTTGATAGCCAAGAATGTTGGTTATATTCAAGAAGAACAATTTGATATTTTAAAGACAACAGTAATCAATATAGAGCAGCAGTTATCGAATCTAATTTCTTTTGTTCGAACAAAAGACGAAAGGCGATAAAAGAAGGATAAAGACGGTTTTTCGTAAATCGTGGTTCGTAAATCGTATTTTGTATTTCGTAATTCGTAATTCGTTTTTCGTCTTTCGTTACTCGTATTTCGTTTTTATTTTTTATTATGTACAAACATTTTTTCAAACGCTTCCTTGACTTCTGGATAAGTCTCATTGCACTCATCTGCATTTCGCCTATTCTTATCATCGTCACCATCTGGCTCCACTTCGCCAATAAGGGTGCAGGGGCATTCTTTACGCAAGATAGGCCTGGGCTACATGCGAAGATCTTCAAGGTCATCAAGTTCAAGACGATGACGGATGAACGGGATGCGGAGGGGAATCTGTTGCCGGATGCGCAGCGGCTGACTAAGGTGGGACGGTTGGTGCGTTCCACGTCGATTGACGAGCTGCCACAGCTGATCAACGTGCTGAAGGGTGATATGGCACTGATAGGGCCGAGGCCGCTGCTCCCCCAGTATCTACCTTTGTACTCGCTAGAACAGGCGCGCCGTCATGAGGTTCGTCCGGGCATCAGCGGCTGGGCACAGTGCCACGGGCGCAACGCCATCAG
>ODAI010549602.1_pt1 | contig 24296 bp, 22 predicted proteins | sample 1539321 | NCBI WGS metagenome assembly ODAI01 (sample SAMN02144231, study PRJEB22623) | gut metagenome | biome: sheep rumen | host: Ovis aries | place: New Zealand | reverse complement strand
TTGATCATTTCCCTAAGAACTTGGTGTCGAGATATGCCTGGAAAGCGTCGCGATACATGTCGCCTACGGGCAGATAGGTGTCGTTGTCCATGATGATGCGGTTCTTGTTGACCTCCTGGATTTTGGTCAGGTTGACAATGTAGGAACGGTGTATGCGCATGAAGTAGGAAGGCAGCCGCTCTTCCATCTTCTTCATCGACAGCAGGGTGATAATGGGTTTCGGCTCGCCCTCGATGTGTACCTTCAGATACTCACTCATGGCCTCGACATAACGGATGCTGGCAATGGTGACCTTGACGATGCGGTATTCCGTCTTCAGGAACAGGATGTCGTCATCCCCTTGCAGTTCCGGCTTGGCGTGTTGAATGGCATCTGCCGTGGCGGTTTCCGTGGGCGGCGGCGTAGCTTCCAGCCGTTCCTTCAGCCGGTTGGCGGCCCGCAGAAAGTCCTGCATGCCGAACGGCTTGAGCAGGTAATCGACGGCGTTGACCTTGAAGCCCTCGACGGCATATTCGGCGTATGCCGTAGTGAACACAATCAGCGGGGGCACGGTGAGCGACTTGACAAAGTCCATGCCGTTGAGGTCGGGCATGTTGATGTCGCAGAAAATGGCATCGGCGGTGTCCAGCTCCAGAAACTGGCGCGCCTCAATGGCACTCTGGCACTGGGCAGCCAGTTCCAGAAAGGGCACCTTTTTGATATAGGCCGCTATCTGCTGTAGTGCTAACGGCTCGTCGTCAATGGCTATGCAACGTATCATGCTGTTTTTTACTGTTTTACCGGTTTGTCGATATGTCTGTCAAGAGGAATTGTTAGTTCGACGTTGTAGATGTCTGCCTCGTCTTGTATGTTCAGCGTAAAGTTGTTGTCATATAGTAAGTGTAATCGTTGTTTGACATTGGCCAGCCCCACGCCGCCTTTCTCCTGGTTGGGCTTGTCGGCCTTGCTGTTTCGGCAACTGAAGTGCAGCTTGTCGCCGTCTGTCGTTGCACGGATGTCGATGAAGGAGTCGCGCTGGTAGGATATGCCATGCTTGAAGGCATTCTCGATGAACGAGATGAGCATTAGCGGGGGCACCGTGCGGTCGGGGGTCTCGGTGGGCAGCTCCATCGTAATCTTCACCCTGTCGGTATAGCGCAGCCGCATCAGCGTGACGTAGTTGCGTATGAAGTCGAACTCGCGGCTGAGCGGTACGCCGTGCTTGTCGCCCTCGTAGAGCACGAAACGCATCATCTTCGACAGCTCCACGATGGTGTCCTTGGCCTTGTCGGGGTCGATGTCCACCAAGGCGTGGATGTTGTTCAGCGTGTTCATGAAGAAGTGGGGGTTGATCTGGTATTTCAGATACTCCAGCTGCTGCTCCAGGTTCTGCCTCTCCAGTTCCGTCAGCTTCTTCTGGTCGCGGCGTGAGCGGAAATAGCCCTTGATGCCGAGATTGGCTCCGAACAGCAGGATGAGCACCAGCACCGACACAATGTCGTGCTCGCCGATGATGGCTGGTGGCCTGTGGCGGAACTTATGCTTGCCTTCAGGCTGCGGCCGCTCAAAGCCGTCGTCAAATGGTGGACGCTCCTGTTCGTTGAAATCGGCATCGTCGTGACGTGGGCGTTCGTCGTGTCGCATGTCGTGCGTTTTGCCGTGTTGCGGGTTGTACATCCTGCCATGCTGCGGGCCGCGAAAAGCCCCTCTGGGGCGTGTGGAGCACTGGAAGGCGACGAAGCAGCAGACCAGGACCACCACACCGGCTACGTATTGCCACCGCTTATGGCGATGGACGAGCAGGGGTGCCAGCAGGAAGTTGTGAATCAGGAAGAGCAGCAGGTAAACCGAGAAGTGTTGCCATACGGAAAATACTTCGTGCCAGTTGAACTCGGCATTGTCGCTGGTAGTGGCCCGCAGGTACAAGCTGAGCAGTGGGGCAGCAAAGAGCATGCCCCACATGGCCAGATAGATAAGGTTTTCCTGTCGCGACTGATGCTTCATGAGTTGGCATAACTTCATAATGTATAACGTATGTCGAACGGTAAAAATTGTAGCGTGTCAGTCTTTTTTTCACCAGCCACCGCCGGGGCGCCCCGGTCCTGCAGGGCCGCCACCCATACCGCCACCCATTCCTCCCATGCCGCTCACCGATGTCGATGCCGTGACGGTCTGCGAGCCGGAACCCGTAGTGAGGGTGTAGCTGGTGCCGCTGGCCAAGCCCGGACAGCTCACCATGATGGAGCCGCTGGTAGAGTAGGGGGGCATGTTGAAGATGGCGAGGGCTGTCGAACCGTTGCTGACGCTGACCGTGCCGTTGGCTGTTGCCGAGCCGGATGCCGACAGGATGCCCTGCGTGGTAGAGCCGATGGTGCAGTCCGTACGTCCGCCGATGCCGAAGATGTTGCCGCCGGTGATGTATAGCTTGCTCTGCTCACCCACGTCGATGCCGCTCTCAGCACCCCCGGCCCCGTAGGCCACGATGTTGCCTCCGCTGATGTACATGTTGCCGTTGGCGTCCAGACCGTCGCTGTTGCTGCCTATGGCAATGATGTTGCCGCCGTTGATGTGCATGTCGCTGGCCGAGTTGAAGGCATCGTCGTAGGCTGCCACCATCACGGTGCCGCCGTTCACGATGAGCTGGTTCTTGCTCTCTATGCCCTCGCCGTTGTTGCCGCTGGTGCGTACCATGACGGTGCCGCCGTCGATGACCACGTTGTTGTCGGCCTTGATGCCCTTGGGCGATGCCGTGTCGCCGTTGCTGGAGTATTGCCCGCCGGTGGTGATGATGCGTACCGTGCCGCCCTTGATATGGCAGATGGAGTCGCTGCTGATGCCCTTGCCGCCCGAACCGGTGCTGCGCAGGAACACCTCGCCGCCATACATCGTGAATGTCGAGTCGCACTTGATGCCGGCAGAACCCTTGGCCTCGCGGTCTTCCGTGTCGTAGGTGCCGTTGCCGGTGGTGACTATGGTGGTACGCCCGCCGCTTACGACGATGTTGCTCTCGCAGTTGATGCCCTTCGCTGCCGCTGCCGATACCTCAACGTTTACGATGCCGCCGTTGATATAGATGCCGTCGTTGGCCTTGATGCCGTGGTTCTGTGTCGATTTGGCATAGATGTTGGTGCCTTTCTCTATGACGATGTAGTCGGCCGAGTGTATGGCGTTGTTGTAGTTGCCATAGACCTCCAGCTTGCCGTCGCCGTTGAACAGCAGCTTGCCCTTGCAGTACAGGGCACCCTTGTGGCTGTTTTTCGATGTGGTGCCGTCGGTAATCTTGTTTGTGCCCGCCGTCACGATGAATGCCCGCTTGCCGCTCAGCAGGTTCAGCGCGGCACTGTCGGGGGTGGTGATGCTGACATCGGTCATCAGCACTTCATACTTCTTGTCGCCAACGACGGTGAACGAGCCGTTGTCCGTCGATCCGGTCAGCACGTAGCAGATGCCTTTCTGCGTGCCGTGGTTGGCGGTGATGTGCCCCCCGTTCACCGTCACCTCTACGCCGTTCTCGGTCTTTGCCGTAGGGTTCGACAGGTCTATGCTCACCCGGGTGCCGAAGGTGTTTTCCGTCAGCGGGTCTTCCGTGGCATCGTCGTAACACGGCGTGGCCGTGCTCTGCGGCTCGGCGGTAGTCCTGTCTATATCTACGGTAAACTCGGCCAGTTCGCCGGAACCTGCCGTCACCGTGCCGCTGCCGCCAAGCATGTCGCCGCCGCCAGGCATGCCGTAGAAACCGTAGTCGTCGTCATAGTTGTCGCCTGCAGAGCAGGCTGCCAGGGCGGCTAAAATCATCATCATTCCTGTTGTCCTTTTCATAATGCTATCCGTATTTAGTGAATTATTATTTTCTTTTTGACAGGACAAAGGTATATGAAAAAAGCCGACTCGCAAAAAATATTCAGCGAATCGGCTTGTTCGTTCAGCGAAACATCGTCTCGCTCTTCGTGGTTTCCTTAAATGCCCAGCTTGCTCTTGGCGGCAGCGGCGGCATTGTCAACAGCGCTGGCGGCCTTCTCCTTGGCCTTCTCCTTGGCGTCTTCCACCTTCTGCTTGGCAGCCTCCTTCACCTGGTTGGCCTTGTCGGCTGCGGCAGCCTTGCCTTCCTCAACCTTCTGGTTCACGGCGTCCACGGCAGCGTCCTTGGCATCGCCGGCAGCACTGGTCACGGCGTCCTTGGCACCATCAACCTGGTCCAGCAGACCGCTGACGATGCTGGCGGGCTCGGCTTCGGTAATGGCCGACACGGCTGCAGCCACAGCGGCATTGTCGCCTACCACGCTTTTAATCTTGTCGGCATTGCTCTTCAGATACTCTTGCACCTTGGCCACATACTCCTTGGCCACTTCTGGGTTCTCCTTAATCAGCTCGGCCACTTTCTCCTTCACGGTTTCCAGCGTCTGCTGCAGCTTGTTGGCATCGCCGGCCTCCAGATTGGCGCTCAGCTCGCTCACGATGCCTTCGGCTGCCTCGTCGGCAGCGGCCTGAACGACGGCTGCGCTGTCCACGGCCTCGCTCTGTTGCTGGGTCTTGTTACCACACGATGTCAGTCCGATGGCTGCTATGGCCATCACGGTAAACAACATTTTCTTCATCGTTTTCTTTCTCCTTTTCTAATGTTTAGTGAATAATGTTTCTGTTCTCTCTCTCAAATAGGTGATAAAAATCGGGGGCAAAGATAAACGTTTTTTCCTTTCGTTATATCATTTGCCCCCGTTATTTTAGTTTTTTTTAATCTTTCAGCACCAGCTCTACCGGACAGTGGTCTGACCCCATAATGTCGGTGTGTATTTTCGCGTCTTCTATTTCCGGTCGCAGCCTTTCGGAGGCTACAAAGTAGTCGATGCGCCATCCGGCATTCTTCTGGCGGGCCTGAAAGCGGTACGACCACCACGAGTACGTGACCTGCTCCGGATAGAGCGTGCGGAACGTGTCGATGAATCCGCTATTTAATAATAAGGTGAATTTCTCGCGCTCCTGGTCCGTGAATCCCGCGTTCTGCCGGTTGCTCTTGGGGTTCTTCAGGTCTATCTCCTCGTGGGCCACGTTCAGGTCGCCGCACAGAATCACGGGCTTCCTGGCATCAAGGGCCGCGAGATAGCTGCGGAAGTCGTCTTCCCACCGCATGCGGTAGTCGAGGCGTTTCAGCCCGTCTTGCGAGTTCGGCGTGTAGCAGCATACCAGGTAGAACCGCTCCGTCTCTATCGTGATGACGCGCCCCTCATGGTCGTGCTCGTCAATGCCGATGCCGTAAGTGACGCTCAGCGGCTCGTGGCGCGTGAAAATCGCCGTGCCCGAGTAGCCCTTCTTCTCGGCATAATTCCAGTATGCCCGGTAGCCCTCGAACTGGAGGTCCAGCTGCCCCTCTTGCATCTTTGTCTCTTGCAGGCAAAAGAAATCAGCGTCCATCTGCCTGAAGATGTCGCTGAATCCCTTTCCTTCACAGGCCCGTAGCCCGTTGACGTTCCAACTGATAAGTTTCATAATAGTCCGTCTGTTCAGAAATGAGTCATGCCGATGGCCACTGGTTCAGAACTTGGCCATCTTGATGGCTACTACGGCACACTCGTCGCCCTTGTTGCCTAAGTGGCCGCCTGCGCGGTCTTGAGCCTGCTGCAGGTTCTCCGTGGTCAGCAGCCCATACACCACGGGTATGCTGCTCGTGGCGTTCAGTCGGGCAATGCCTGCCGTGACGCCCTGGCAGATGTAGTCGAAATGGGGTGTCTCGCCGCGTATCACGCTGCCCAGAATGATGACGGCGTCGTAGCCGTCGTTCAGCGTCATCTGGTGGGCACCGTATATCAGCTCAAACGAGCCGGGCACCGTCTTTACGTGTATGTTCTCCGGCAGCGCGCCGTGGCGCTCCAGGGTAGAAACACAGCCGTCGAGCAGTGCCCCGGTGATTTCGGGGTTCCACTCGGCGACTACAATACCGAATATCATGTTCGAGGCGTCAGGCACCTTTTCCAGATTGTATTCCGACAGGTTTTTTGTTGCCATAGCCTTATTTGGTACTTGCCCGCTCAATATACTTGTCGATAGACTGATACTGCATCGAGTTGAAGTATTTCTCCTTTACCTCCTGATAGAGCTTCAGAGCCTCGTCCTGCTTGTTCTGGCTTTCCAGAATCTCGCCAGCCTGAATCAGGAATGTCGGCGACAGCGAGTTGTTGTCGGCCATCTTGGCTGCCTTCTTCAGACACTCCACAGCCTTGTCCAGCTGGTTCAGGTTGGCGTAGGCATTGCCCAAGGCTCCCATAGCTGCCGGGGTAATCATCTGGTCGTCCTTGCCGTCGAAGTCCTCCAGGGCGTTCACGGCTTCCTGCCATTTGCCCAGGTTGGCCTGGCAGAGGCCGATGTACAGCTGGGCTAGGTTGCCTGCGTCGGTAGAGCTGTAGTCGCTGGCCACTTTCTGGAAGCCCGTCAGCGCCTTGTCGAACTGCTGCTGATCGAACAGCTCCTGGCTCTTGGCCAGCTCGGTGCTGGCCTCGTTGGCGCGAGGCTCCAGATAATAGTTGTTGCACAGGATGCAGCCTACTACGATGACGATGACTGCGCATACGCATCCGATGATGGCCTTCTTGTTCTTCTCGAAGAAGGCTTCTGTCTTGTTAATCTGCTCTTCGGTTACGGGAGCAGCTTGTTGTGTTTTGTTTGCCATTATTCTTGTTGTTTTTTTATCTTTTCGGACATAAATCGGCTGCAAAGGTACGAAAAAAATAAGAATAAAGAAATAAAAACCAAAAATTATTTCGCAATCTTGGCAGAAATGGCAGGAAAAGGCCAATGTATAGGTGAAAACTCACATTTTGGTGACGCATCGCCGAAGTCGGTACGCGCGCGTATATATCATAGGTATATATATAGGAATATCAAAAAACACCCAATACCTACGACACCTAAGCCATGTTTACATATAATTACCATGTAATTGATCATATAAGTTTTTTTCGTGTATTTTTTGGGGTCTCATTTTCTGAAAATTACTTATAATATTGAAAATGTTTTGCCGTTTGCATAATAATTTGTACCTTTGCGCCATAATTCATATCAAGATGAAAACAATGAACCGATGGATGCTGACCGCCCTCTTCTTGCTCTGCGGTATGCTGGCCGTGCAGGCACAGATACCTGCCGAGGTGAGCGAGATGATGCGTAAGTGTGAGGCAAACATGAACCATGCCTCCGGTTGCGAGTACGACATGAACGTACACATGAGCATGATGGTGATGTCGATAGACATGAAGATGGTCATAGCCCAGAAGAACGGCAAGTCGCTCGTACGCACATCGATGAGCAAGATGGGGCGCGAGATGACTACGGAGAACGGGTTCGACGGACACCAGTCGTGGTCTTTCAAGCATGTGAAGCTGACCGACAAGGACAAGAAAAAAGGCAAGGAATACAAAGACACGCTCACCATCACCAAGGGTGGCAAGGCAGAGAAAGACGACGAGTTCGAGCTGGAGTTCGACTTCGACAAGAGCTACCGTAAGGCCACTGTCAAGCAGTCGGGCCGCTACAAGGTCATCACGTTCAGCAATCCTGTTGACAAGGACGACCCGAAGAAGGTGACGGTGAAGGTGGACACCGAGAAGATGCTGCTGCGCGAGGTGTCGATGAAGGAGAGCATCGCCAAGATAACGATGACGGTGACACGCGTGAAGTATGGTGTTAGCGACAACTTCTTCGTGCTTGACACATCGAAATTCCCCGGGGCGGTCATCGTCAGGAAATAACGATGTGCCGTCAGCGTCACTGGCGTTTATCCCGCGCCCTTTCTACATGCAAAGGTACGAAGTAAATCGTAGCGACAAAGCCTTGTGTGTAGCTATAAAAAGACTGTCAAATGAAAGACTGAAATGAAAAAGCCCTGCATGTGCCTAATATTCTCTCTCAAACTTTTGGGATTGTTTAACATCAGAGCAAAGGTGAGAGCTACTTATTTCCCGTTTTCAGGGATGCGGCGGTAGCCTGTCTTACATTCCCCACACCATGATGGGGTGTCCATTATATTCGTAAGGCTTGTGCCAGATTCGCTCCTCCCACGATAGCTCCTGTGTGCGGTCGAAGATGATAAGATGGCCTTCGTCTATACTGCCTGCCGTGTCCATGTATTCCCATGTCTGCTTCAGTCCTTCCTCTATGAGCTTCTCCAGATTGCCGTGCTTTATCTTCAACTCCAGCACTACGCGCTGAACGGGACCGCCATAATGGTCGGTCAGCGGTTTGCGGATGAGCAGGTCGGTGCGCTTGCGGCCCAGGCCGTATTCACGGTCTATGTAACCGCCGCCGTTGACGATGCGCTGCAGGAATGCCTGTAGCAGCAACTGTGGCCCTGCCTCGGCATAGTCGAACGAGCCTATCCATGAGTCGGCATTCTGTCGGAAGAACTGCTGGAAGTCCAGCAGCATTTTCTCCATGTCTATGCCACCGTCAGTACGCTGATACCAAAGAGGGTCTTGCAGCAGTTGCTGCTGTGTGCTGGCTGTCAGTTCGCGGGGTATAATCTCACGGTAGATGGCATTGGCTATTCGTAGGGGTTTGCCGCGTTCCTTGGTGACGAGCCCCATGTCCTTCACATAGAGAATATCGTCATCGCCCATCTTACTCTCGTCAGGTTCCTCACTATTGGCCAGTATGGGTTCCAGGACGCTCTTCACGCGTGGCTCCTTCAGTTTGTCTATCAGAATGTCGATATGGGTGTCGCGTCGGTAGATGATGCGTTCCTGTGCTCTGTAAACCATTTCGGGAATGATGGTTATGCTGCGGTCGCGGTTCTCCCTCATCTCATAAGTTACCTCGCGCCCCAAAGCATTTACCAGCCAGGGCTGCCCCTCGGTGGCTTCCCATATCATGGGGAAGCAGGCTTCGTCGAACCTCTGTCCTGTCTCGCGGGTGTGCTGCATGTAGAGTTCGTGGATTTCTTCCAAGCTGAAATTCCCTAAGCGCAGTGACTTTGTCTTGATATTGAAGGCCGAACCACCCGTAATGATGTCCTGGTTGGAGAGCACGATGCGATAGTCCCTCACGTCACGCACGCCACAGAGCACGATGCTCTGGGGAAAGGCAGCAGGACGGTCGGCGTAGCCAGAGCGTATTTGTCGTAATATAGACACTAAACTGTCGCCCACCAAGGCGTCAATCTCGTCGATGAACAGTACGATGGGCTTCGGCAGATTCTCAGAAAGCCGACGCAGGTAGGTGGTCAGCATGCTGTCTTTGCCCACAGACTGTATTTCGTCACGCAGTTGTAACGGCAGGTCGTTTTTGACGATGCCTCTGAACTGTTCTGCCAGTGTGTCAACCGTAGACTTCACCACGCTCTGCACATCGTTGCGCGAGGCCTGCCCGCCCTCCACGTTGGCATAGACGGCGACGTACTCTCCTCGCTCGTTCAGATAGTCGCGCAGGGCGAGCAGACATGATGTCTTTCCCGTCTGCCGAGGGGCGTGCAACACGAAATAGCGTTGCTGACGGATGAGCGTCAACACATCATCCAGGTCGATTCGTGTCAGCGGGTCAATCGTGTATGCTTGTGGGGTCTGGGGCCCGGCAGTATTAAAAAATCTCTCCATAAATTGCGTAATTTTATATGTTCCTTCGCCGTTTTGTTACCAGTAGGCTCACTATTTTGTTGCAAAGATACGATGAATAATCCAAATCTCCAAATTTTGATATAAACTTAGTGGGTATAATCGCCCGATTTGCATCATTTTTTTGTGGATTGAACCACTAAATTCATATTTGTCAGCATACTGTCTACTTTTTAGTTACATCATAATATATTTTAATGTAGGCTTCAACCATTTTCTTGTTGGTGAATCTATTCTTATATAATTCAAGAGAATAGTTGGAAAACTGTTGTAGAATATCTTCATTGCGAAGGATATATTGTATTTTTTCTGAAAAAATGGCACAGTCATTGGGAACAACAAAACCATTTTTCCCATCTATGACCATTTCCGGAATGCCGCCAACTTTTGACGCGACGATAGGCTTTCCTTGGCACATGGCCTCAAGTATTACAATGGGGAGTCCTTCATAGTCGCTTGGAAGTATAAATAGGTCAGCCTGTTTGCAATAAGCAGACGCATTTGGAATGTTGCCTAAGAAGAAAACATTTTCTGGTACATTGTCAATGGGAGTTAAATTGCCAATCCATACAAAGGCATACTGTGGTAGGTGCTTTGCACAATCTATAAAAATATCATAACGTTTAGGTTTTGCTACCCGGGCTATGCATAAGACCGTCTTGGCATATCCCACGGGGAAGGATACATGAGTTAACGGCTTTTCATCTGGAGCACTTACACCGTTGTAAATAAGATAGGTGTTTGAAAATATACCTTCGCAGTGAAGGTTATTCATGTCATATTGACTGACACCGACGATGGCAGCACACCTTCGCTGCATGAGACGTTCTATGGGCAGAAACTTACGGAAAGCAACTCTGATAGAGTCGAATCCGTGTATGGTATAGACAATCTTTTGCTTTGGGAAAATAAGACGGCCTAACAGACCTGCTTTGGAAGAGTGGAGGTGAACAATGTCGGGGCGTAGTCGGCGGTTGATTTTCCACATATACATCAATGTCATAGTGTCGTGATAGAGTGAAATAGCCCTTCGCAGATGCGGATAGCGTATTTTTTGTACTTTGTCATTGATAGCGTCAAACATTTTTCCATCACCTTCGCCTGCAATAACGGTTACTTCATGCTCATTGCATAAAGCATTAACAATGCTTATGAGTACGCTTTGAGCACCGCCAAGTTCTGATTTTGTGATTATATGTAATATCTTCATTGTCGTTTTTTGTTTCTTGTTGATGAGAAAAGAAAGTCAAGAAGTTGCTCTGCTGAATGTTTCCATGTCAGATGTGTGGTGGCATAAGAATAAGCTGTCGTCCCGTACTGGTCAATCAGCGTTGGATGCTCGTAGAGGTAGTCTATGGCTTTGGCTATCTCGTCAGCTTGTGGTGACACCAATAGTCCTGTACCCTCTGGTACTTGCTCGGATAAGGCTCCGACATTGGTGGCGATGACGGTCTTCCCACCGGCAAAGCACATGGGTATTACTCCAGACTGTGAGGCTCTTTTATAAGGGAGGACGAAAAAGTCTGTTTTTTCAATAATGGTTTGAATCTCAGTGTCTTCTATGTATCTGTTTATCACTTCTATGCGCGGATTTTTCCTTATCTCTCCTGCAAGTTCAGACTCTATTTTCCCAAAGCCGGCAATCAGCAGTCTGATGTCGGTTGTCCGTAGTTGCTTAAAGGCATCTATAAGCAAATCAAGTCCTTTGTAGGGTTCAATTCGCCCGATGAAACCAATGGTTTTCTTGATACCGTTGTTACCTGTATGATGCTGAAAGTAATAGTCGAAACATGCATGAGGAATGACAACCACAGGCTTATGATAGCGTTCTTCCACAAGTGGTACATCTCTATGATTCAATAGAACGATGGAGTCAACATAATGCATGGACCCATAATTGAGGAGGCTAGTAAAGAAGTCCGAAAGATTGCGGTAAGAGTCGTGCAGTGTTACGTCGTGAATAGTTTTTACGACGTGCGCTTTCCCATGCATTAATCCGAATAGAAAACGCTCCCACATCAGTGCGAAAGGGCTATATAAGACATCAGGGTGAAAGTCGCGAATCAGTGCATATACGCGATATTTGCGTACAATATTGAATGTATTTAAAAAAACAGAAGACTTGCTCCTTTTGTACGTTTTTACAATATGAAATTCTGCATTGCTGCCGTCAAACGTGTTCTTCCATAGTTCTAAGTTCTCAACGTTTTCAGACACGATTATCTGGAGTTGGCAGCGTCTGTCTGCCGACAAAGCGCGTGCCATTTCATAGGAATAAACCGGCCCTGCACCTGTGCTGCCAAGGAATAATAAAGATATTTTCATGCTTGTACGCTTTTTAGTTTTGACTCCAATTTCTTTTTCCATGCGCAGTAATAGTCCAGCCTGTCCTTATTGGCACCATTAGTAATCAATGTTTTGACCTTTTCTTTCCAGATGGAAATGTTATTGCGCATGATAGCCCACTTGACAGTAGTCTTGAGCGGAATGTTTTTTTTTCGATGGAGGTAGCATAAAGTCTTAAGATTGCGCTCCATCCAGTCGTGAGTCTCTTTCCCGAAATCCTTGGGGGCTTCATGCAGATGCAGATAGCTGAGATGGCGGGCATATCCCATCGTTGCACCTTCAATAGTCAACAAACGGTTATGGATATCTTCCTCTTCGCCATACATAAAGATGTGCTCATCAAATAGTTCCACCTGTTCAAAGGTAGCTCTGCGGAGGAAGAAACAGGCTCCGGTGACATACATGTATTTCGGGAAGAACAGGTTCAGCTTCCCTGTAACGAATCTCAGCGGCTCCGCTATATAAGGATGTATGGTGCTGAGCCATGACGTGGCGCGTCCAATTCTTCCATCAGGCCGACGCTGTGTAAAACCGTAAAGCACCAGACTTTTGTGAAGCGTGAACTGCTCTAAACAGTATCGGAATACAGGCTCAATAAGCCTGACATCTGGATTCATGATTAAGATGACGGGGGCCGTCGCTTTTCTGATACCGACGTTGTTGCCCTGCCCGTAGCCACCGTTTTGCGTGTTCTCAATGAGCACGATGTCTTCGCCCCACTGTTGTCTGAGGCGCTCAAACATCGGTTCGGACTCACGGCTGCAGTTGTCCACGACGATCAGTTCGATGTCCTCTAAGGGAATGTCAGCCTGGCGCTGAATGGATTCCACGCAGTCGAAGATATCCTTTTCGGAGTTGTAGGTGACGATGATGATGCTGACCTGTTTCATAATATGTCTGTTTATTAGGAGACCTTAGCTTCTAATAAAGTAATCCGAACATCCATAATGGGATACGATCACCAAAGCCGGTCTCAACACCGTCTATGGCAAGAAAACTGTCAGGAATGCCTTTTATCTGGTCGAAGGTTTTGTTCTTACCACCAACCTCGAACAGATATTTGTGGTTGACTAGGAAATCACCTCTACGTGGGTAGCAAACGTCTGCGACTGCCGACAACTGATTGATGAAGAAGGTTTCCCTCAGCGTCCCTTTGTCTGGCTGTCCAGTGAGCGCATACATCAGGTTAGGATTGTTCAGGTAAATCTTGTCGGGCTTCAGCAGATGGTGAAACTCTCTAGTCTCTGTGGATAAAAGTTGTAGCAAGGCGGCACGCTGCAATAGGCTCATCATCTTCAGACCTTGCTCTCTGGTGGTCTCAAGAATGGCATACAACTCGTTCATCTTTGGTGTCTGAGGCACTCTCTCGGCCAGAATCATCAGCATGCGCTGAAGTTTCTGCACGGTGGGGTAGGTTATCTCCTCAATGGCTGGGATGTCTTCGTTGAGTATGGCATAGACCGTTTTCTTCAGGCGCTCGTAGAAATCGTCCATCTCCTCTTTGTAGAAAGGGTAGTAACCATGTTCAAGGTAGGACTCAAACAACGGCAGTACCTTGACTTTTGCAGATAGCTGCATGGCTATTCGGACATGGTCTCTCAGCAATTCTTCCAGGCCAACCTCTGGCACATCTATATCTGCTTCAAAAGAGAGATATTCCCTGAATGAGAGCCCATGAAGCGTATAGTCTGACATCCGGCGGGACAGGTCGGCTTTGCTATGGTCAATCTTCAGCATCGACGAACCGGTAAATGCCACATGCAGGTCTGGGTATTCGTCATAGATATTCTTCATTAGCGTCTGCCAGGAGGGATATTTGTGTACCTCGTCAATGAACAGATGTGTTCCGCCGTGGGTATAATGATATTCCACGACCTCACTTAGAGCGTGATTGGCGAACCACAGATTATCCAGCGATACATAGAGAGCGTGTTCAGGGTGCTCGGCAAACCGCTCCTTGATGCTCTGCAGCATCATGGTAGTCTTACCCACGCCCCTTGCTCCCTTTATGGCCGCCAATCTGCTTGACCAATTGACCTTGTCATATAGGTATCTGTGGAAGGAGGTTGTCGTCTGCCCAACCAGCCTGGCCGAAGTGCGATATAATCCGCTTATTGATGTTTCTTCCATCGCAATAGTATTTTCGCTTGATGGTGCAAAGATACAAAAAATATTGGAAAGGCTAAATCTTTTCAAAAAAAAATATTCCAAAGTCTTTAATCTCTGCGGTCGTTTGAAGCCTTGCCCTGTCCGTAGCCGCCGTTTTGCGTGCCTTCTCGGAATGATAGGTAACTATGATAATGCTTAATCGCTTCATTTTTTTTGTTCTATGGATTTTTTTACTCTTTTCTGAAGGCCGATTTTACGCTTTTCTTTCCTTGAAGACCAAAGCAGATAGCACAAAAATGATAACTGGCGGGCGAGGGAAAGAGGCAGAAAGCGGCACAACAGGTGGAAAAGACGCACCTGTATGCTGAAAATGCAACCCCATGTTAAGGAGTATTTGCGGACAGTGGCAGACATGGAGAGATTAAAGTCTCTGTATAGGATGCCAGAGCGTGTTGTCTGCAACAGTACCTGCAGGGCTCCGCGGTAGAGCGCATGGTCATAGCGATGGCCATAACGCTGTTGTATTTTTGAGAAGAACTGCTCTGTGATATACACATGACTGTCAAGATGTTCTTTAGACTTGAGTTTCTTGGATATTGAGTCAGGGGTGCTCAGTCGATATCCATAGTCTGGTGGGGTGTCGCTATAGGAATATTTTAGTCCAGCCAGTAAACATTGCAGGTTAAACATGGAGTCCTGCAAGGAGTGAAGTTTAGTGTCCCATGTTATATGCCTGTCAACGAGTGACCGCTTGCGATAGATGTTGTTCCATACGACAAAAGGTAGGAAACGCGTGCAGAAAGCTTCAATATCATCTCTGTAGATAGGATAGCCAAATGTAAGGTTGGTTGGTTCTGGACAGAATGAACCATCACAGAATATGCCACTGCGGAACACAATGAAGTCAAGCTCTGGATGTCTTTCTATGGCTTCTATCCTGCCATTTAGGCAGGTTGGTGTTATGTAATCGTCAGAATCGAAAAACACGACATACTCTCCCCGTGCCATTTCCAGCCCGATGTTGCGGCAGGTCTGAGCACCTTTAGGCTCACGCTCGCGCTGAATGAAATGTACTCGGACATCTTTCTCATAATGCTTCAGGAAGTCTAACGTGTCCTGGGTTGAGCCGTCGTCAACAGCCAGTAGCTCCCAGTCCTGTAATTCGTTTGCCAGGATGCTGTCAATCATAGTTGCCACTACCTCCTTATGGTTGAAGAATGGCATGATAATAGATAGGCGAGGGGATGTAATACTATTCTGCTTCATTCCTGTCGGCGTTGGTGTTTTCTTGTTTAAGCTTGTAAACCCTTATCCAGTCTATGTCCATGTAAGCAGGGAAAGTCTCCGGCTTGATACCACTGCCCCAAAACTTGGGCGGATAAGTCTGCATATCCATTATAATATACGACTCTATGCCATAGTGATACTGGTCTTTGATGTCCTCTACCCTTGGATACCTGAATGTTTCCAAGCCGTTTACGCCGAAGATGAGCATATCCGGCAGTATCTCCACGCTATAGGTGTTGTATTTGCCTATCTCTATGCGAGATAGGTTCTGATGAGGTGGGTTGTGCCAGTTCTTCTTGTCGGCAAGTGTATAGGCATTATGCGCTGTCTGATACACGAAATTGTTTCTGTCAACATATTCCAGCAGGTCGATCTCTGCATAATGCCGTCTTTCAAAGTTCCGGTCATGAGCGTTCACAGGCAGTGTCCAAATGGCGGGCCATGTGCCAATGGCACCATGCAGGCGCACCCGCACTTCTATCTTTCCATATCCGAAAGTTTTCTTTTCTTTTGAGGAAATGCCTCCGGTAAGGAAACGGGCGGTGTCATTGGGCAGTATGTCTTTATTATGTCTGGCATAGAGCCTCAACCTTCCTTTTCCCATTTTGTACATACGGTCGTCAGATGTCAGATTGCAGAAACTGCGTGTGCCGGGATCACGCTTAATCTTGCTCCAAATGCTGTCATTGAGAACCTTGCCATTGAATTCGTCGTGCCAGCTAAGCTCATAGAGGTAATTTCTTTCAGCTATGCTTTGTGAACAGGACGACAAGGCAATGACAACAAAATACAAAAGGAATGGCAGTCGGTAATTCATTCTCGTCAGCGGGTTAGGTTCTTAACTTACACCTGTCACCTAATACGTCCAAAAACTCCTGCGGATAGAAGTAATTGGCACCTGATGCCGGTGTGAAGGTCATTTCTCCGAAATATAGCTTGTGGTCTATTTCATACAAGTCCAATCTGACGCAAGGAAAATCCTTGGTAAGCTTAGGCGCAATAGCCAGCATCTGCTCCAAGCAATGTGGACGGGGCAATGGAACGTCGCACGCATGATAGTGATCTACACCTTTTATATATTGGGGATATAGATTCCAGTCTGTGTCGTATGTGCTTACATCGCAACATCCGTTGGCTCTGTTGAAGCAGACAAAGAAAAAGGCTGGCTCGCCGTTGAAGCACCAGAGCTTATAGTCAATGGGAGAAGACGATGGATAGTCCTGCTTTGAGGCATCGAGTAGTTCCTCGGCAATGATGCATGGCTTGATTTTGTCGTAATGCGGCTCATACATTGTCACTCCAAACTTTTCTTTCAGCAGCCGGTCAAAGTGTCTGGTGTAGTATGCGGTGTCAAGCTGGCTCTTGTCGGTGCAGATAAGGGCATCTCCGCTGCCGTGGTTAGTCTTCATCACAAACTGGTTAGGCAGCGACTCCCAAGGAATGTCTTCCCCCTTATCCCATTTACCGATGAGAGGAACAAGTATATCCCCGAGTCCTTTCTCCTTGATATAGTCTCGTACGGCATATTTGTCGGCCAGACGGGGCCATTGGCTAGTATCACCATAGAATTTCAGCCACTGTATCTTCTCGTCGATATCTCGTGGCTGTTTCCAGTCTAACCATTTTCCGTGAGTTAGACGGTATCGCAGGGATACTTGCATTCGTGGCCAGCAATAGCCTAAAGCATGGAGCATAGTTTCTTTAAGATGGTTTTTTAACGTTTTCATTCTTTCTCGTTGCAATTCTGTTAGCTAATTGAAGTATATATTGTTTTTCGGTTTGATTCATGGATGCACACCATATTGTTAATATTCCACAGGAACAAGATGCTAAACCTGTGATTAGAAAACGCCAAGGCGTGGTGGGTAAAAGGCTGCAAGTAAACGTTGTACTGATACACATGGCAATGGTTGGAATCAGAGTTTTCAATATTACTTTATTGATAAAATCATATAGTCTTAGTCCCGCTGTGTGAATCAGGAATGGAATACGGATGATGGCGGCAAGAAGCTCAAAAATCAGATAACAGAACATGACACAGGTGACATCCATACCCAGGTAAAGGCACAAAATACCAACGGGAATACATAGTATCTTGATTGTGAAAGTGGCCAGTGTGTAGTTACGTATTTTGCCAATAGCCTGATTGAGTGTCCCCAAAGCTATCGTAGTCTGGTCGCACAGCGAAATGATGAGCAACATTCGGCAAAAGAACTCTGCATGGTCTGGAACCTCATTCAGCCACAACCGGAGTAGGCTTGGTATCTCTGCAATGAGAGGGATTGCCGCCAAGGCCAAAAGAAGGAAGTTGAATTTCGAAGCAGTAAGCGTAAGGCTTATGGCATGTTGTCGGTTTCCTTCGCCTTCAGATTTCATAATCTGGGGAGCAACAGCATTCAGAACAGCCGCTGAAAGAAACTGAATAGAGCCGTGGACTTGTATCGCAATACCGTATGCTGCATTTCCCAATGTTCCCATAACACGATTGACGAGAACCGCAATACCTTGTGCGCGGAGGTAAGTACAGGCCATTCCGTACACCGTCCATGTGGCAAAGCCGATGAGTTTACGGCAAATAGCCTTGTTCCACTCCCTCGGATTTGGTACGATGCAACTTTCCTCATAATGCAATTGGCTGTAGCCTGCCATCATGACCAAGTTGAAAAACATGACAACCGCAAGGATGAGTGCATATAGAGGCAACCGCCACGTGTCGACGAGAAACAGACAGAACACCAGTCCTAATTTCAAAATGCCGTCGAGCACGTCAATGGCAGATATATACACGATATTCTCATGGCTGATGAGCAGGGCACGAAATGGGGAGGTGATAAAGGTAATAACGACCGTAGAGATGACGAGGAAATAAACAGCTCGCGATTCTTCTATTTTATTTGATGGAAGATTGAAAATGTAGTCAAAGAACCATTGGGTTAAGGACAGAAAAAATAATGCAACGATTATGCCTAACAGCCAATGGATAAGGTAACTGTTAGAAAAGATGCTTTTTGCTTCTATTCTGTTTCCTGCACCCGTTGAAAAACTTAGGAATCGTTGTGTTGTGACAATCAATGTGTTACTTACATAAGATAGTAGCGAGACAATGCTCGCCACAAGCATATATATACCGTAGTCTGATACGCCCAGGGCCTGCATCACAATGCGGGTGCTGTAGAGCGACAGGACGATGTTGATTACGGTTCTGACGTGCTGGGCGAGTGTGTTTACTATCAGACGGGTATTGCTATTCATGTGTTTGTTGAGCGTGTAAATATGGATAATACTCCGCTACGGCGAAAAATGTAAATATCAGATTCATGGGATATACCTCCATCAGCATCATAATGCAAGCTACGGCTATCCCCGCCAGAATAACATCTGAACAGTAGTCTTGGGTGGCTCGCAACAAAGCACTTGAACGAATAAGGAAAAACAGATAGAGCAGAAGTGCCACTAAGCCACCGTATATGAGAATGGCTAAAATAATGTTGTGTGGACCGATAGCAAAAGAAGACATGTTGGCAAGATACCAATCTTTTGAAGGGTATCCATGCCCAATTAATGGTGACTGGATGATGGTTTCAAGGGCAGAGTCCCACATGTATGTGCGGTAGGTAAACGTGATATCTTTGCCTAAGACATCTTCGATGAACCAAACCATAAGCTCATTGTTCTCAATTCCTTTTCCATTAAAGCATACTAATACTTGGAACAGAATGACGGCGATAAAAATTCCTGCTATTCCATTCAGACGTATGCGATGGGAGGGAACGGCACAAATCAGGAGGAAAAGGATGATGCAGGTGACTGCTGTCATGGAGCCCACCATCAGTGGGATGGCTATGGATAGTACGATGCAGGGAATGAGCAAAAGGTAGAACCACCGGCTTATCTTGATGCAAAGAATGTCCATTACTAATGTAATGAGCAGACGGATTCCCATCTGGTTGTAATTTCCGCCTAATATATATGACGCTACTTCTTTTTGCTCGGTTATTATCCATAATTCTGGCTGGACGATGAGCTGATAGAACTGGATGATGATGGCTGTCGAAAAACCGACAGCTAATCCAATGATAAGGATGGAGAGTCTTTCTTGGTAGTAATTAAACGTGAAATAGATGCAGCAAATGCTTAAGAGCTGCCACGCCCAGTTCTTGAAGTCAGTCCCATTTGAAAATGTTGACAATAAAATGATTGTCGAAAAGACAATAACAAGAAGGTCGGTAAGGGTGATGGTTTTCTGAAAGGCAATGAGCATGAACGAGAACGCCGAGCCTGCCAGCATGATGGCTAATATTGCATAAGAGGCAAATTGCATTTCGAGTGCAGTAAAGTCAAAGGATGCCTGTATCGCAACTACCATCATCAGGATGCATGGTATTATGGACAATTGCTTGAGGTTGATTTGCATATTTTTTATTCAGACTTTCTGATGCCCTTTATGACGATATAGCAAGCAACAGCAAAAGTTGCTAAAAACAGCATTCCGATTACGAACAGCATACGTTTAGGACTTGTAGGCTTCACAGGAACAGCAGCACCTTGCAAAGTGGTGAAAGCTGGCGTACGCTCCTGAACTTTTGCCTTTGCCGCTTGAAGCTGAGTGTTTAGAGTGGTATAGGCGTTAAACTTCAGCTGCATGTCATTTTCTATGTCCTCCAGTTTCAATTGCACACTGCGCAGTGAGACATTGGTATTGGCGTCTGACAAACTGCTATAGCGCTGGCGTATTTTTTCGTATTCTTTTTTTGCCTCTAGAGTAATTTTCTGATAATATTCGTAGTCAGCGCGGGCTTTGTTAGTTCGGTAATTTGTGATGAACTCTTGAAGCCGTACTCTGGCACTGTCCGAAATTGTTTTGCAGATAAGCGGGTCTTGAGCTTTAGTGAGGATAGTGATTACACCGTTCTTTTTGTCAACGGTGAGCTTAATGTTAGCTCTGACGATTTCTGCTATGTCATTGTCTTTCTTTGACAATTGGTATGGGTCGAATTCACTGCCTCCAGCAACTTTCGTTTCTTTGCTCTTAAATAGATCTTTCAGCCAGCTGATGGGTTTATACCAGATTGTCTGCTTTTGTTCGGTTTTCAGATATTCATAGTAGGTGGTGTTGATTTCGCCGTCTAAGCTTTTTACCTTGATGCTGAATAAACTTGTTACAAAGCCGTTGTCCTCCATTAGCTCGGGGTAGAGCAGGGGGGTGATGGCATCGCTGGTTTGAGTCTGACTGAAATCGATGCCGAAACTAGCAGCTAAGGATCCTAATGAGCCGCCCGACAGGGAATTGTCTATTTCGGGTGCCAACATGGCTTTTGTGTCATAAGTTCGAGGAACTCCTAAGATATACGCACACGACACTACGAACACTATCGGCAGTACCTTGTAGAATATCTTGCGCCGATTCCATATCGTTTTGGCAACAACCCGCAGGTCAATAATCTGCTTGCTATATATCTTTTTTTCTTCCATATATTTCCTTTTATCTAATTTCGTAATTCTCTTGGTAGGTAATAGACTGTAACATGATATATTATCTGTTTATTCTGAGATTCCATGTTAGTTGAAATTGCCTTGATAGTATGCCCTAGTTATGAAATAAGAGGGCTCGTAATAAGCGGAGCAATTGTAGTTGTCGAGTTGCTGGCAGATGGGCGAGTGATAGACGCGCAGAATGCCGTCGGCAGTATTCTCCTGGCTGCTCAATGTAGATTGCACCAGGCGAGCATAGACCTTGCCCATCTGTATGGCTGTGGGTGGAACGGGGGTAAGCGTTTTGTCTATATCCATGACGTCGTGGCCTCCTCGCTCCAGTTTGTATTCCTCAATCCAGCGATCTGCGACGTCATCGGGATTTTCGCAGTGGAGCACGTCTGCCAAAGAAAGGTTGCGCAAGAGTTCGTCCTTGCCGATATGGTCGGCGACGTACGCGTTCGGCTGTTTGATACGGCGGGCAGTCCGCTCAATCATATAGCAGACAAATTTCAGGTCGTCGAAGGTTATTTCCCTGTCTGGGAAATATATATTGCGAGTGCCGTGCAGGCTGACAGCCTCCGGTTTGCTGATCTTGTCGTCTTCCATAATTTGTTGCTCTTCTAATCCTTATTATATATAACTACACTGCTGCTGAATTTATTGTGCTGGGGAGATTCCAGGAATATTTGAATTACTTCAGGATATTGGCTATCGAGGCGGCCATGGTGCCGAGCGAGGCAGCGGTGGTTCCTAAGCTCATCCACTGTTGTATGCCGAACGACTGGCGCTGCTTCTTCGTGGGCACTACTATCTGGCAACCCGGGGCGGGCTTGTGGCTGCGGTCGGCCCGGGCCACCATGCCGTTCATGTAGATGATGATGGTCTTCGACTTCTTGGCGGTAGAGGTGACGCCTCCGGCCAGTTTGATGTAGTAGTCGGCATCCTTGCCGCTCTTGAAGCGGACGGTGTTGGGGTAGAGCACTTCACCGTTGATTTTCACCGTACCGTCGTACTTGGGCACGATGATGCGGTCACCCTCACGCAGAATGGGGTCGTCGTCACTGCCGGGGCTCTTGAGGGCTTTCTCCAGCTCAATGCCTACGGGGTAGTTGCCCTGGGTCATCAGCTTGCTGATGTCGATAGAGTCTTTGCCGGAGTTGCGCTGGGCGGTGCGTAGCATGGCTTCCATCATCGCACGGTCTTCCGTCGTCATGCGGCGCAACAGCTTGGTGCCCTCTGGGTAGGCGCGGTCGGTCAGCCCGCCGGCCATGCGGATGGCATCGCTGAGTCGCTGGTCTTTATTGGTCATGGCGTAGGTGCCTTTGAACTGCACCTCGCCTTCTACGATGATGTTCTGCTGTTCGTTGTAGTTGGGCGAGCGGCGCACATACACCTCGTCGTAGGGCTGAAGCGTGAAGTCGGGCTGTCCGCTGATGGTAAAGTCAGGGTTGATCTTGAAGCTGAAGTGCTGGGCCAGTTCGTCGTCAGACTTCGTGGCATTTGGGTCGTTGATGCGACGCGACACATCGACCTTCACCAGCGAGGCAGCCTCCGTGGGGCCGCCGGCCTGCAGAATCAGGTCTTCGATGGTCTCGTTGGCAGCAAACTTATACACGCCGGGGTAGGCCACTTCGCCATTAATGGTGACGGTCTTCTGCTCTTCGCGCTCCTGGCGCGAGGCAATATAGATGACATCCTCGTTGCGCAGGGGAACATCAGGTGCCGTGCCGGCCATGATGCCGCTGACATCAATGCGCAGCACCTCCAGGGTCCTGTCGGCACGCATGCGGTGCATCACGGCATGCTGGGCTATGGCCCCCTCCGTCAGTCCGGCGGCGGCCTCGACCAGCGACTTCACGGTGCTGATTTCACCCCCCACCTGGTACATGCCCGGGCGGAACACGGCACCCTTGATTTCCACCATGTTCTGATAGCGGTTCAGCGTGGAGTCAACACTGACGGAGTCTTCGTCCATCAGCTTGAAGTTGCTCAGGTCGAACTCACCGACACTGAACACCGAATACTCGTTACCTGCCTTGCGGTTGATGCGGATGGCCTTGGTATAGGCATCACCGGTGAATCCGCCGGCATATTTCAGCAGGGTGGCGGCACTCTCGGTCTTCTTCATCTCGTAGTACATGGGGCGCTTCACCTTACCGGTGATATTGACCAGTGCTTCGTAGGGCGATACGGTGATGACATCGTTGTCCTGAAGACGCACGTCGCCTGTGAGCCTGCCGTTGAGCAGGAAGTCATAGACATCGACGTTCGACAGCAGCTTGCCGCGACGATATACCTTCACGTTGCGCAGTGTGCCGATGTCGTTAGGGCCGCCAGCCATGTAGAGGGCGTTATAGACGGTGGCAAAGGCCGACATGGTATAGGTGCCGGGCACCTTTACCTCGCCCATCACGCTGACGGTGATGGTGCGCGTCTGGCCGAGGGTCAGCTCTATCTTCGACCCCTGATAGCGCGGGCCGAGCACACTCTTCAGGCGCGCCTTGGCCTGGCTGACGCTGAGGCCGCCCAGCTGTACCACGCCGATGCCGCTGATGGTGATGGTGCCGTCGGGCGAGATGGTCTCGGTGACACTCTCCTGCGAGGCCCCCCAGATGTCGATGTTCACGGCATCGCCCGGTCCTAAGCGGTAGTTCTGCGGCGTGGCAAGGTTCATCGAGCTCTCGAAGGTCAGGTTCTTGTTGTTGAACACGTCGTGACCGAATATCTTGCGCTTCGACGGCTGCTCGACGGTCTGGTAGCGCAGCGAGTCGGGCATCATGAAATCTACCGCAGCGTCCATGGCCATGTATTCGCTGTCGTTGCTGTCGTAGGTGTGGCGAGCGGACTGCTTGTTGCCCTTCAGCCGGTATTGCGAGGCTTTCTTCGAGGCCTTTTCCTCGTCGCGCTGGTCGCCGTTGGCCTGGCGCAGACGGCTCTTGGCAGCCTTCGTGCCGGCGGTGATGTCGTCGGCACCCAGGGCCTCGCCGTTCGTCTGCTTCTGATATTTCCGCTGTATGCGGCGTATCTGGTCGATGGTCACGCCGCGCTGCATCAGCTGGGTGATGATGTGCTGGCGCGACACGCCTTTCGAGTTCTGTTCAATGACATAGTCCATCACCTGGTCGTCGGTCATGCCCGACTGGCCCCACGCCATGACGGTGGTCAGCAGCAGGGCAGCTATGATAGTGCTTATTCGTTTCATGCTATTGTAATATACGCGTACATTATTATTTATTTTATAAGAAAACACCCCTAACGGGCGAAATATTGTGCAAAATTACATATTTTTTTCCGTTTTCTTGCATGTTTATCAGAATTTTTGCTAACTTTGCACCCGATTACGACAAGTATCACCCTGGGGTTGACTGGATTTGACAGCGGGCTGAGATGGTACGTAAGCATGCGGAGTGACGGCTGTGGACTCCATAATCACGTCGGTCGGAAAATTAATTGGCGAAAACAACTACGCTCTCGCTGCCTAAACGAAGTACAGTAGTTTACTGG
>ODAI014171994.1_pt1 | contig 24305 bp, 27 predicted proteins | sample 1539321 | NCBI WGS metagenome assembly ODAI01 (sample SAMN02144231, study PRJEB22623) | gut metagenome | biome: sheep rumen | host: Ovis aries | place: New Zealand | reverse complement strand
GCATGAAGTTTGTCGGCCCTGTTCGCAAGGCGTTGAACGTGCCGACGTGCTTCAACTTGCTTGGCCCCTTCATCAATCCTTGCACGCCAAAGAACTCACTCCATGGTACCGCGACGCCCACCCAGCTGCGTCTCTATGCCAGTATGCACCAGCGCATCGGCGACAACTACGGCGTCATCTCGAGCTACGACGGCTACGACGAAATCTCGCTCACCAGCGGCTTCAAGTTCGTGACGCGTCACTTCGAGAAGGTCTATACGCCCCTCGAGATGGGACTTGCCTACGTGAAGCCCGAGGAGATATTCGGTGGAACGACTGCCGAGCAGGCCAAACGCATCTTCGACGACGTGCTGGAGAACAAGGCAACGCGTGCCCAAACGGAGGTCGTCATTGCCAATGCCGCTTGTGGCATCAGCCTGATGAACCCGAACCTGCCCATCTCGGACACCGTCGCAATGGCCCGCGAGAGCATCGAAAGCGGCAAAGCCCTGCAATGCCTCAAGGCCTTCATAGAGATAAATAGCTAAGGAAATCCTCGTTATAACGAGATAACGTCATAACGAGATAACGACAATTGAAGCAATGAAAGACATCTTAGAAGAAATCGTGGCGCACAAGCGCATCGAAGTGGCCGCGCAAAAGGAGCAAACGCCAGCAAGGAAACTCTATGCCGAGATTGAGCAGATGATGGCTGAAGGCGTATCTAAGCGAAGTTTGAGTCAGGCTTTGACAGAGAACGACTTTGGCATCATCGCCGAATTCAAGCGCAAAAGTCCGTCGAAGGGATGGATTAAGGAGGACGGCAAACCTGAGGAGATTCCCCTTTCTTACGAGCAAAACGGTGCCGCAGCCCTCAGCATCCTGACCGACGAGATGTACTTCGGCGGCTCGCTCGACTTCATAAGAAAGGCCCGACCGCTCGTCTCGATTCCCATCCTCCGCAAGGACTTCATCATAGACGAATACCAGCTCTTCCAGGCGCGACACGTCGGAGCCGACGCCGTTCTGCTCATCGCTGCCGACCTGAGCAAGCAGGAAGTCCGCTCGCTCACTGCTCTAGCTCATGAGTTGGCACTCGAAGTCCTGCTGGAACTGCATTCAGAGCACGAATTGGACTACGCCGACATCGATGTCGATGCACTTGGCGTGAACAATCGCAACTTGGGAACTTTCGTCACGGACGTGCAGAACTCGTTCCGATTGGCGAGCCAACTTCCTCAAGACAAAGTGCTTGTCAGCGAGAGCGGCATCAGTAATCCGGACACCATCCGCTTGCTGCGAGAGGCTGGCTACAGGGGTTTCCTCATCGGAGAGACATTTATGAAGACAGACAACCCTGGCCTCGCGCTCAAGCAATTCATAATTCGTAATTCATAATTCATAATTATATGGATGCGAAGAGAATGACAAGAGAGTTTGAAGGAAACAATAACTATGAATTATGAATTGTGAATTATGAATTATATAAAGGTTTGTGGAATGCGAGATGCCGAGAATATTCGGGAAGTAGAACGTTTGGGCATCGACATGATGGGCTTCATCTGCTGGGAACGCTCGCCGCGATATGTGAGCGAAGTGCCTGCCTATCTACCTCAATGCGAACGTATTGGCGTCTTCGTTAACCAGTCTCTTGACGAGATTCAGAAGCAGATGGAGGCCTTCGAGTTCAGTTACATCCAGCTTCACGGCAGCGAATCGCTAGAGTTTTGCAAGGAAGTTCGAGAGAAAACTGGCTGCAAAGTCATCAAAGCTATCAGCATTAGTTCGGAAGCGGACCTCGCTCTTGCTGGTCAATACGAAGGCTTCGTCGATATGCTTCTCTTTGATACAAAGTGCACAAGCTATGGCGGAAGCGGCAAGCAGTTCAGTTGGGACATCCTCTCTGACTACCGAGGGCCCCTACCCTTCCTGCTTTCGGGAGGCATCGGGCCTGAAGATATTGAGCGACTCAGGCAGTTTCATCACGACAAATGCCTCGGCTTCGACATCAATTCGCGCTTCGAAATCGAGCCTGGCATCAAGGATACAGAAAAGATAAAAACTTTCATAAAAGGCATTCAGACTTATGAACAGAATTAACAAGATATTTCAAGAGAAGAGCAAAGGCTTGCTCTCGCTCTATTTTTGTGCTGGTCATCCGACCCTCGAAAGCACCTGCGACATCATTAAGACGCTGGAACAGAAGGGCATAGACTTCATCGAAGTGGGCATTCCCTTTAGTGATCCGATGGCCGACGGCCCAGTTATTCAGGACGCAGCCACTAAGGCGTTGCGAAACGGAATGAGCCTTCAGAAGCTCTTTTCCCAGTTGGAACCACTCAGGAAACAGGGCGTCCAGCTGCCCCTCATACTGATGGGCTACATGAATCCCATTTATCACATGGGCTACGAGGCTTTCTTCCGACGTTGCAAGGAAGTAGAAATCGACGGCGTCATCATTCCAGACCTGCCGTTTAAGGACTACATGGACGAGGTCAAACCCATTGCCGACAAGTATGATGTCAGGGTAATCATGCTCATCACACCCGAAACAAGCGACGAACGCATTCGTTTCATCGACGAGAACACCGACGGCTTCATCTACATGGTAAGTTCCGCAGCCACGACTGGAGCACAGAAAGAGTTCGACGAGGCCAAGCAGGCTTACTTCTCGCGAATCGACAAGATGGGCCTCAAGCACCCTCGCATGATCGGTTTCGGCATTAGTAATCGCCAGACTTTGCAGAGCGCTCGGGCCAACGCGGCTGGGGCCATTATCGGCAGCAAGTTTGTTACTTTGCTTGAGAAACACGGTGCTCCAGAGCCTGCGATTGAGGAACTCTTCAAGGCACTCGAAGAGTAATTCCCAATTCGAAATACACAATTCACAATTGGGGCAGGTTTCAATAAATCTGCCTCAACTTGACAGAGTGTAAGCAAACTGGCATAATTTGCTTACACTCCGCATTTCCCAAACCGTCCAAAAACGGCATCGAAATTCAGGGCCTGTACCTAGGTACACAGTTTCTAGAATTTTGTTGGTTGTTGTAACTACTTGGCTTTGTTGAAGTTACATTTTAGAAGTTCTGGAGAAGACAGTCAAAACGCTCGATTTTGCATGTAAAACGGGCCATTTTACCTTATTTTGGGGGTTATCAAGACACGTTAAATTACCAAAATCGACGTGTCGAGTTGGAAAACTTCACGTGTGAAGTTTGTCAACTACTCTAGAGAAGTCGTACAACTTGACCTTTCGAGCCAATAAAGTCTCCATAATTTACGCAAATTCACTCAGTTTTGTATTCAAAACCGGAATAGCAAAAAGAAAGCAAAATGGGCAGATTGGTGACTAAAGTCCCAGTATGATGCCGGCGAATCCGCAAAGCAAAATGATGAGGATTGGGCCGAGACGATAGACTTTCTGGGCAATAAAAGCGAAGCAGAAAAGGAAGATGCTGAGACAGAAACGCCATGGATTTTCGCTCATCGAACTGAAGTTCTCGGCGTTCATCAAGAGCAAAGCGGCTGCCAACAACAGGCCGACAACGGCTGGACGCAAGGCGCTGAAGACATTCTCGACTGAGGGATGATTCCTGTATTTCATGAGAAATTTGCTGATGAGCAACATCAGGACGAAGCTCGGAAGCACCACCGCAAACGTGGCAATAAAGCTTCCAAATATTCCCCATGCAGGTGAATAGCCCGCGTTGACGAGTGCCGTATAGCCGACATACGTGGCAGAGTTGATGCCGATAGGTCCCGGAGTGCTTTGGCTGACAGCAACAATGTCCGTGAACTGCCCCATAGTCATCCAATGATAATGTCCCACGACCTCGCCCTGAATCATAGAAATCATGGCATAACCCCCGCCAAAACCGAAAAGACCGATAAGGAAGAAGGTCCAGAAAAGCTGTAGTAGGAGCGTTATCATTGTTATTTATGAGTTAAAATCGTCTTTCAAATACTTACCGTAAACATAGCCCGAAACGCCTGCTGCCAAGACGACGAAGATGGGACTTACGCCCAAAATCCATATCAGGAAAGCCGCCACGATTGGAATCCACACGTTGTAACGATTGATTTTAGCGCTCTTTGCCATGCGAAAGACAGGCAAAGCGATGAGAGCCACCACGGCAGGACGGATGCCGTGAAAGAAGTGCTCGACATAGACATTCTCCCTAAATTGCTGGAAGACAAGGGCTATCAGCAAGATACAAAGGAACGAAGGCAGACAGGTGCCAAGAGCACTTACGAAAGCTCCCTTGTTACCCAGCCGCTTATTGCCGATGAAGATGCTGATGTTCACGGCAAAAATGCCCGGACACGACTGCGCAACGGCAATCAGGTCAAGCAACTCGTCGTGCCCCACCCAATGTTTCTCGTCCACAACCTTCTGCTCGATGAGCGGAATCATGGCATAGCCGCCACCAATCGTGAAGAGTCCTATCTGGAAGAATGTCTTGAAGAGTTCGAACATTATCCTAACTTTATCTCAACCCATTTCCTTGCATTCACGAACGCTTCTATCCAAGGTGTCACCTCATCCTGGCGTCCTGCAGGATAATATCCGCATTGCCAAGGGAAGAAAGCACGCTCGAGGTGAGGCATCATGGCCAAGTGTCTGCCGTCTGCCGAAGCGATACCTGCGGCCGAGAAGTCGCTGCCGTTCGGGTTGGCGGGATAGCCGTCGTAGCTGTACTTGAGCACGATATTGTAGTCTTCCTCCTTGCCAGGAAGGTGGAACTTGCCTTCCCCATGAGCTACCCAAATGCCCAATCTGCTGCCGCTCAGGCTGCCCATCAACACGCTGCGATTGGTCTGGACAGTAAGCCCCACGAAGCCCGACTCGAATTTGTGGCTGTCGTTGTGTAGCATCCTTGCAGAATTCTTAATTCTTAATTCATAATTCATAATTGTTTCTGAGCTGCCTTCATTATGAATTGTGAATTGTGAATTATGAATTAACCCCAGTTCCACCATCAATTGACACCCGTTGCAAACGCCAAGCGAGAGTGTGTCAGGACGGCTATAGAAACGATCCAGTGCCTCTTTTGCCTTGGGATTGTAGAGGAAAGCACCTGCCCAACCCTTTGCCGAACCAAGCACATCACTGTTGGAGAAGCCGCCACAGAAGACGATGAAGTTGATGTCGCTGAGCGTTTCCCTGCCCGAAATGAGGTCGGTCATCATGACATCTTTGACGTCGAAGCCTGCCAAGTAGAGCATGTAGGCCATTTCCCTCTCGCCATTTGTGCCTTTCTCGCGGATGATAGCTGCTTTTACACCACTCTTTTCCCTACGGTCAGGGTTCAAACCATACTGGCTGAGTTTGCCTGTGAAGCTTGGCAGGAAGTTCCATTCGAGTGGCTGCTTGCGATAGTTTTCATAACGTTCCTTTGCCTTACCATTGAAGCTTTGCTTGCGGTCGAGCAGATAACTGCTTGCATACCAAACATCACGAAGATAATCGATGCCAAACTGATATTGTGCTCCAGCCCTTTCCATAAGGATGTGACGCTCGTCGCAAGGACGGCCAATATTGACGTAACCGACTCCCGCATCCTCAAGGAACTTCTTGACCTCCGTGCGATTCTTGTCGGCAACCTGTATCACGATGCCCGGATTCTCTGCAAAAAGGAGCTTGACGAGGTCGTCGCACTTCATCTTGTCGAGGTTTATCTCGAGTCCGCCTTCAGTATTTGCGAAGCACATTTCCAGCAGACAAGTGATGAGACCGCCTGCCGAGATGTCGTGACCGGCAAGGATAAGTCCCTTCTTTATCAGGTCCTGAACGGCATTGAAGGCATCGCGGAAGTACTCCGGATCACGTACCGTTGGCACATCTGAGCCGACCTTCCCCATGCTTTGGGCAAAGGCGGAACCGCCCAAACGCAGTTCATCGAACGAGAAGTCTATATGATATAATGTAGAGGGACATTTCTGCAAAACGGGCGAAACGACCTTCTTGATGTCGCTTACCTGACCGCCACTCGAAACAATAACTGTTCCTGGGCTGATTATCTTAGTTCCATCAGGATATTTCTGCGTCATAGAGAGGCTGTCCTTGCCCGTCGGAACATTGATTTGAAGAGCACAGCAGAAGTCGCTCAACGCTTCAACTGCCTGATACAGACGTGCATCCTCGCCTTCCTGAGCACGACAAGGCCACATCCAATTCGCGCTAAGACTGACGCTATCCAATCCTTCCTCGAGCGGTGCCCAAAGGATATTTGTCAGAGATTCTGCAACAGAAAGGACACTTCCTGCAGCCGGATTGGCAAGAGCGGCTTGTGGTGCGTGGCCAAGAGCCGTGGCAATACCTTTCTCGCCACGATAGTCGAGGGCAACCACACCACAGTCCGAGAGCGGCAACTGCAGTTCGCCCTGACATTGTTGGCGTGCCACCTTGCCCGTCACAGAACGGTCCACCTTGTTGGTCAGCCAGTCCTTACAAGCCACAGCTTCAAGTTGAAGCACTCGAGCAACCTTTCCGCTGAGGTCCTTTTGGTCGTAAGAAACATTCTCGTAAGCACGTTCCACCGTCTTATCTCGCATGACAGTCTTAGGACTATGACCAAACATCTGAGCCACATCGAGGTCGAAAGGTCGCTTCCCATCCCCTTGTTGGAAGGCGAAATGGGCATCTCCTGTCGTCTCGCCGACCACATAAAGCGGGGCGCGCTCCCTTTCTGCAATCTTGCGGACATGCTCGATATGCTTCTCATCGATGAGGAGTCCCATGCGTTCCTGGCTTTCGTTGGCGATGATTTCCTTTGCCGAAAGTGTTGGGTCGCCGATAGGAAGTTTCGTCATATCAATGAGTCCGCCACACTCTTCTACAAGCTCGGAGAGGCAGTTGACGTGTCCTGCGCTTCCATGATCGTGGATGCTGACAACGGGATTCACTTCCTCTTCGCAAAGCGCACGCACCAGATTGTTGGCTCGCTTCTGCATTTCCGGGTTGGCACGCTGTACTGCATTGAGTTCGATGCCACTCGAATAGCGACCTGTCTCCACGCTGGAAACGCTGCCGCCACCAAGTCCGATGCGATAGTTATCACCTCCCACAACCACAATCTTATTGCCTTTCTGAGGTTCTTTCTTCAGGCAATCGCGCTTCGTGCCATATCCCACGCCACCAGCCAACATGATGACTTTGTCGTAGGCATATTGTTCCTGACCTTCCTGATGCTCGAAAGTGAGGACAGATCCCGTGATGAGTGGCTGTCCAAACTTGTTTCCGAAATCAGAAGCACCATTCGAAGCCTTGATGAGGATCTGCTCAGGAGTCTGGTAGAGCCACTTCCTGACAGGCAAGATCTGCTCCCATTCGCGCTCTTCCTCCGTTCTGGGATAGCTCGTCATATACACCGCAGTACCTGCGATGGGCCATGAACCTACGCCACCCCCCATACGGTCGCGAATCTCGCCGCCTGTTCCGGTTGAAGCGCCATTGAAGGGTTCGACAGTAGTCGGGAAGTTGTGCGTCTCGGCTTTGAGGCTGATAACGCTCTCTATGTCACGCACTTCGAAGTAATCACTCGTGCTGTGATCCTTCGGAGCGAATTGCTCGACAACCGGTCCTTCAGCAAAAGCGACATTATCCTTATAGGCAGAAATGATGTGATGGGGATTCTCCTGGGTCGTTTTCTTTATCATCTGGAAGAGAGACGACTCTTTTTCTTCGCCATCTATGATAAATGTTCCGCCAAAGATCTTGTGCCTGCAGTGTTCACTATTAATTTGAGCGAAGCCAAAGACCTCGCTATCAGTAAGTTTCCTGCCAAGTTGTCCTTCCACTTGATGCAGGTATTCTATTTCTTCGGGGGACAGCGCGAGGCCTTCCTGCTCGTTGTATTCCTCCAGATTCTCAATGCTGATGATGGGTTCAGGCTGCTTGTTGATGGTAAAAATATCCTGATTCAAGCCGTGATAAAGCCTTTGAAGCATGGGGTCGTAGTCAGCATTCTCGTCCTTTACGGGGTAGTATTCCTCTATTCTCGAAATGCCTTCGATGGCCATGTTCTGCGTGATTTCCACCGCGTTCGTGCTCCACGGCGTAATCATCTCGCGGCGAGGTCCAATGAAATAACCTTGCAAGTTTTCTTCCTTTTCAGTATTCGCTTCACCATACAGCCAGCAGAGTTTCTCGACTTCGGCTTTCGTCAGGGCCTTTTTGCTTTCGGTTGCGATAACACTTAGCTGGGGAGTCTTGAAAAAAGTAATCATTTTGAGGTCGTTTTTAATTTGCGTGCAAATTTACAACAAAATTTCGTGTTTACCAATTTTCTACTTTGATATTTTCAAAAGAAAACATCAAAGCAACAAATGACTCTTGGTTAGTTTGAAAACCAGGCACGCTGACTTTGCAAACTTAACACGTTAAAATGATCAACTTAACACGTTAAAATGATCAACTTAACACGTTAAAATTACAATTTAACCATGTTAAGTTTGGCGACAAACCTAAGGTCTTCGGAAAACCAAGAATTATGCGGGCCTCAAGATATGCTTGTCTATCTCCGCAGCAATCTCGCCAGCCAAGCCGCCATCATAGCCCACGCGAAGCTGGATGGTGGGTCGTTGCGGGTCTTTCGTCGCGATAACTACGGCATATTCGTCAATCGTATAAGGTGTCGCCAAGTTCTTCGACATCACTCCTTCCAAGTCGCTCAGCCTCATCTCCTCGCCCACCACAATCATCTTATCCTGAGCCGGATAGAAGAGAATCACGCCCTGAAGTTCATTTGCCTTCGTTGCATCAAGCACCACAACATCTTCCGGCTCGCCATACTTCGCTTCAACTTCCTCGACACCACCGTACGTAATTCGTTGAGGAGCAGCTTTTTCCTGAAGGTTTATAAAGAAGTAAGCAACAGGCAGGACAAGCAAGAGCAGCAACAGCCATGGTCCCGCAAAGATGGCCAGCAGGATGATGGCAACGGCTGGAAGAATGATGGCTCGTTTCATGGCTCGAATAATTTGGTCTTTCTGCCTGCAAAGATACAAAAGAAAAAGGGGAAAAAGCATCGAAACGCCATTTCCCCTTGAATATTTAACATTATTTATCTCCCACTTCAAGGTAACCTTTCAGGGCCTCGACATAAGCTGTGAAAGCCTTCTGACCCTTTGCTGTGATGCGACAAATCGTGCAAGGTCGTTTCCCCTTGAACGTCTTCTTCACCTTGATGTAACCCGCCGAAGACAGTTTATCTATTTGAACACTCAGGTTGCCTGCAGTCGCTCCCGTCTGCTCCTTGATATAAGGGAACTCGGCCTCCTCGTCGGCGATGAGCAAAGACATCACCGCGAGTCGCAACTCAGCGTGCAATAACGGGTCTAATGGTTGGAAGTTCATATCACTTTCTCCTTATAAGCATCAAGCCTGGGAGCATCAGGCCGACAAGGGCAAAGAGAAATATAAGCTCGCAAGGCCGGACGAGACTCAACTTGGTCAACGCCGTAGGTGGCAAGACACGACTTATTATAACCGAGAATAAGCCGAAACGTAATATCACGAAGGACAGCAATCCGAACCATACCAACGCGCTTTTCTTCAGGATCAGGCCTGTCATGCTGACCGCAACAGCCAGCAAGGTGAGGATAGTAGGCGTTATGTGCATCCCAGCATGAAGAAAGACTTCGGGACTCTCATAGTGTTGCAAAACGATATTCCATACAGTAGCAATAACGACATAAACAAGGGCAAAGGCCAAGGTGGTGTACCAAGTCTTCCTGACCAACGTGCCTACAAAGCTCTCAGGGACAGGCACACGGTTTCTGTTGATGCGCTTCATCACCAGCCAGATAACGACAGGCAAGGCGAACCAAAGCAAATGAAAAAGAGGTGTCCAAGTAAGATAGTTGGCACATGCCACGACGACGGCCGTTATCATCGTCGTCAAACCCGACACGAAAAGCCACTGCCCCGTATCCTTCGACACGGCTCGGCGACTCTTTTCAAGCTGTTCGGTAATAATCTCAAGACTGCGCTCAGCAGTCAACTCCATGTTTTCTTCCATAGTTCCTTGTGTTAAGTTGTTATTATTAAAGTGTTTCGACGTGTTTCATAACGTTCGACGACGCAAAGGTAAATTAGTTTACGTTATAAACCGAACGTTTTACAAGAAATCTTTCGATTTGTTACATCTTTTAACATTTCGTGAGAAAAAAACTATGGACTATGCACTCATAACTATGAACTTTTTTGTATCTTTGCAGACGCAAAACTATATAAATATAATAAGGTATGGGAAAGTTTAGTTTGATGGCATTGCCCTACGAGGCAGATGCCCTGCAACCAGTCATCAGTAAGGACACGATTGGTTTCCATCACGGCAAGCATCTTGCTGCCTACGTCAATAACCTCAACGCTCTGCTGCCTGGCAGCGGATTCGAGGAAGCAAGCCTCGAGGAGATTGTCTGCAAGGCAAGTGGCGGCATCCTCAACAACGCGGGACAAATCTTGAACCACGAACTCTACTTCCGTCAGTTTGCATCCAAGCCGACGAAGACAGAGCCGACAGGCGCTTTGGCTGAGGGGATAAAAAGAGATTTCGGTTCGTTCGAGGCTCTCAAGGACGAGTTTCAGAAGAAAGGAGCGACCCTCTTCGGCTCGGGTTGGGGGTGGCTCTCGGCAGATAAGGACGGCAAGTTGGTCATCACACAAGAGCCGAACGCCGCCAATCCCATTCAGAAAGGCCTCAAGCCCCTGCTGACCTTCGACGTCTGGGAACATGCCTACTACCTCGACTACCAGAATCGTCGGCCCGATCATCTCGCCGCGCTTTGGCAAATCATTGACTGGAACGTCGTTGAGGGAAGAATGAAAAAATGAAAAATGAAAGAATGAAAAAATGAAAAGACCTATGGAAGAAATCAAGATATATCATTCTCTTTGGCGGATGCTGCTGCTGTTTTTGGGAAGCATCCTCTTCGTCTGTGGCGGCGTCTACATCCTCCACATGCACAAGAACGTGTTTCATCTGGTTGTGGGATGGAGCAGCATCGTGTTCTTCGGCTGCGGCGGCATCGTGTTGCTCTGGTCGTTCCTGAAGGAAAGACTCTTCGACCAGCCCCACCTGACCATCAACGACGAGGAAATCTCCTACCGAGGAATGAAAACGTGGCACGTCCGCTTTGCCGACGTCGCGTCCTTCGAGGTCAGGAAACTTGGGGATAACAACTTCGTAGCCATCAACTACATGCCAGGCGTGGAACGGCAAAAGATGGAGAACGCCAGCATCCTCGGCCGCCTCTTCCGTTCCATGAACAAGCACCTCATCAATGCCCAAGAGTCTATCTCCGTTGTTGACATCAGCATGAAGGCCGACGAGTTGTGCCATTTGCTGAATGAAAGATTAAAACACGCTTGACATCGTAAGCACATTTCAAATGGAACGAAACAACGAACTGCGTACGGCATGGGACTTCGTCGAGAATACCGGGCGAAGCATCTTCCTGACAGGCAAGGCGGGGACGGGTAAGACGACGTTCCTCAAGGCCATCATGGAGCGCTCACGCAAGCGGCCTATCGTGGTCGCTCCGACAGGCGTGGCGGCCATCAATGCAGGCGGTGTCACCATCCATTCCTTCTTCCAACTGCCCCTCTCGCCTTACGTGCCTGGTGCCAAGGTTGAAAGCAAGTTCGACTTCAGCAAGGAGAAGCGTAAGATTATCGCCTCGATGGACTTGCTCATCATTGACGAAATCTCCATGGTTCGCGCGGACTTGCTCGACGCCATCGATGCCGTACTGCGTCGTTTCCGCGAGCATGGCGAACCTTTTGGCGGGGTACAACTGCTCATGATTGGTGACTTGGCACAGCTCACGCCAGTCGTCACGCCCGAAGATGAAATGATACTCAAGCCCTTCTACGACACGCCATACTTCTTCGGCTCGAAGGCCTTGCAGCAAATCGACTACGTGACCATCCAATTGAGCCACATCTATCGTCAGCAGGACGACACCTTCATCTCCCTACTCAGCGAGGTGCGAAGCGGACATCCCTCGGCTGAAGCGCTCGCGAAACTGAACACCCGATACGATTCGACATTCGTCCCCAGCCCGAAAGAGCCGTATATCCGCCTCACAACCCACAACAACATCGCCAACCACTACAACGAGTCGGAGCTGCAGAAGCTGCCTGGCTTTGCTTATACATACAAAGCGGAAATCAAGGGCACATTCCCCGATTACTCCTATCCCACGGCCGAGACTCTCATCCTGAAGGAAGGGGCGCAAGTGATGTTCGTGAAGAACGACCCGACCGGCGAGCATCGTTACTACAACGGACGCATCGGACGTGTGATGGAGGCAAGCGACAGGCAACTGAGCGTCTATTGCGAGGGCGACTCGGAAGCTATCGAGGTTGAGCCTTTGGAGTGGGAGAACACGCGATACACCTTGAACGAAAAGACAAGGGAAATAGAGTCGGAGGTGCAGGGAACGTTCAAGCAGTTGCCCTTGCGCTTGGCTTGGGCCATCACCATCCACAAGAGTCAAGGCCTCACCTTCGACCGCGCCATCATCGATGCCAATATGAGTTTTGCTCCGGGACAGGTCTATGTTGCTCTGAGCCGCTGCCGAACGCTCGAAGGACTAGTGCTCGCCAAGCCTCTCGACACGCGAGCCGTCATGAGCGACCAGCGCGTCGATACCTACATCGCATGTCAAGAGAGCGAGGCAGAAAGGAGCATTCAGCAACTGCCCCTGCTCAAACAGGAATACGAGCGCTACCTTCTTTTGCAACTCTTCGACTTTCGCTCCATCCTTTACCTTGAAGAGTCGATGATGCGCCTCTTCAACGAGTATTTCTATCACAGCAACGCCTCGCTCACGCAGCAGCACAACCAAGCACTCTCGCTACTTCGCGAACGCGTTGTTGCCGTTGCTGACAAGTGGCGGCAACTGATTCAGTCGATGTCTTTCGACGCCTTGCACGACAAGGACTTCCTTGAACGCGTGAAGCGCAGCGCAGACTACTTTGCGAACCAACTGCATGACATCCTCTCTGTTCCCATTGAGCTCAGTCAAAAGGTTGAGACAAACAACAAGCAGGCGGCTCGTCGCTTGGGCAACGCACTACCCGACTTGCGACAAACTTGCCTTGCTCGCCAGTATCTGCTCACGAAGATTGCAGAGAAAGGCTTCAGCGTTGACACCTATCTTCACGAGAAACAGATGTCGATGCTCGACGCCTTCCCGACAGATACGCCCAAGAAGCCAAGACGCAAGACAAAGAAGCAAGACAAGGATATCGACGAAATCCGCTCGATTGTGGCACGAATGCTAAGAAAGAGAAAATGAAGGCAAAGGACATCATCGCTTATATGGAGTCGCTCCGCGACGAGAAGCAAAGGGAAATCCTGATGCGTTTCTTCAAGACCGGCAAAGGCGAATACGGCGAGGGCGACGAGTTCCTCGGCCTGAAAGTGCCGCAGACGAGGGAGGTCGTCAAAGCCGTTTGGAAGGACTTTCCCTTGGACGAAGTGCCCGAACTACTGATGAATCGATGGCACGAGGTACGCCTTTGCGGACTTCTTATCCTTGTTGCCAAGTTCGAAAGCCTCGCGACAAAACGTCTCATAAATGACGAGGATGCCATTCATGCCCGTGATAATATATTAATAATGTATCTCGAGTATGCCGAGCAAGCGAACAACTGGGACCTTGTTGACCTGTCTGTCCACAAGATATTGGGTGCCTGGTTGATGCTGCCCTCACGCCTCGGCGACAGGGATTACAAGATAGCGCTTCTCGACAGCCTTGCCAAAAGCGATAACCTATGGAGGCAACGCATGAGTATGATCTGCACATGGAAGACGACACAACTGGGCGACCCGTTCTGGTGCCTCCGTTATGCCGAGATGCATCTCCTTCATCCGCACGACCTCATGCACAAGGCAGTCGGCTGGATGCTGCGCGAACTGGGGAAGAGAATAAGCATGGACATGCTGCGAGACTTCCTTAACCTTCATGCTCACGAGATGCCCCGCACCGCTCTTCGCTATGCTATCGAGAAGATGTCGGAGCAGGAGCGGCAATACTGGCTGCAGAAAAAGTGAGCCTCCATGCAACCTTTTGACCGGTTCAAACGTTTATCTAATAGAACAAGTCATCAATGAACCGCGCATCAAGAAGCGCGCCTTTGTGCAAAAGCATCAATGAACCGCGAACAATTCACCTTTCTCGTCCGCAAGGAACTACAGGGCCTGCGTCGATTCCTTTTAGCAGCATGCAGCGGCAACGGCCAGGAGGCAGACGACATCGCTCAGGAGGCTTTGCTCAAGGCATACACGGCATCGGCAGGCTTCGAGGACGAAAGCGGCTTCTCACGTTGGCTTTACAGGATTGCATGCAATTGCCTGTCAGACCATCAGCGAAAGGATTCGGTTCGTGCCGGCACGTTAAGCATCGAGAAGGCATACAGCATCTCGTCCGCTTCTCATTCCGACGACACCTTCGACTACCAGGAACTGTATCGCGCCATCGATGGCTTGACGCTCAGCGAACGAACGGCCGTGCTGCTCTTCTACATGGAAGACCGTCCCATCAGGGAAATCGCGACAATCATGAACACGAGCGAAGGGACGGTCAAAGCAAGCCTGTCGAGAGGAAGATCACATTTAAGGGAAAAGTTAAAAGGTTAAAAGAAGAACTATGAAAGACCAGGAACTTTACGACATATTCCATTCCTACCATCCAGAGATGAGTAGCGAAGAGGACTTCATGGCTCGGCTGAACGAGCAGATGAATGCAATTGACAAGAAAAGGATTCCTTCTCTTTGGGAGAGGACAAAGCAGAGACATTTCCTTCCTTGGGTAGCCGGCATAGCGGCGGTAATTGCCGTGGGGCTGTTCCTTTTCATGCCTTCGAAAACCAATTGCCCAGAGGAAGCAGACATCTATCCTGCGCGTTCTGACTATCAAACCATGCTTTCCATGACCCAATCCTTCCCCACCTTCGAAGAGACTGTGGCAGAGATTGAGCAAAGCGGACAGCAACTGCAAATGGCGATTGCAGAGATGAAAGAATAAATAACATGTGAAGACGTCTTACACCTATCATAAACCATTAACCCCTAAACAACGAAACAATGAAACGTAGCATATTATTCCTGCTGCTTTGCAGCATGATAGCCTCCTGTACGAGCCGCTTAGATAATAAACGACCAGGCAAAGATCCCATCGAGAACCTGATACAATTCCTCGACAAGCAAGAAGAGAAGGATGTCGCAAAATGTGAGCGATACGACGGAGATAGCATTTCAACGAAGGCATCCTACTATTCCATCAATATTGCCAAAGGTGCGCTGCACCAGGAAGGAGCTATCGAAGCAGGGGATTCCTGCCTGCGTGCCTTCAGATGGGGCTGCTCCATGGCCCGCCAATGCTATCACAAGGAGAATCATGTATTGGACAAGGACAGCATCGTTTACGCTTTGGCACTGGACCTCTTAGAGGGCGAACGGCTCGAACTATATGGCAAGGACAGCTACCACGCCCTTTTCAAGGCAGCCAGAGCTGCGACCCTGCATTACGAGGGAGACAAGGAGCACATCTTCATTACCGTGGAGCACGTTGTCCGCGAGGAAAGGGGAAAGGCAGAGCCTTACGACGACCGACCTATCGACGACTTCATCAAGCGCACAGTCGAAACGACGGACAGTGTGAAAGCCTACAATACCTCTTACGAGTTCACGGCAGAAGACTACAAGGGCAACCCGTCGCTCGTCTCGGAATCTTACTACGACGAAGAGTGTACCCTGTACAGTAAGAGCAAGGGCCGCCTGTATGTAATCCCCGTCTCGAAGGCGAAGAGTGTGTTCGAGTCGATGAAGTTCATGGCACGTAACGAATACATCGGACTGCATCCCAACCAGGAATTTGTCGTTCTTCAGAACCCTTCGTCCATTACTGTGTGCAGGAAAGATAAGGAGGACTATCCTTATAGCACGAAGCGCCCCTATCGCCACAAGAGCATTCGCGGCTACATGAACAAGGCGGACGGACATTTCTACATTCTTGTCCTCGATGAGACTATCGGCGCTTTTGCTCTTCCCTGGGAATGGTACAAGGTTCTCAGCATCAAGGACCACAAGGTGGAGTATATTCCTGAATTTAGAAGTTAATAAATAGGTGCACCATACAGCTCCTGCGTCGTGAGATGCGGGAGTTTTTTATAATAATGCGACAAATGGAAGCAATCACAGATAATAAAGCTCGAATTATTTGGTACTTCTTCATTATATCGCTATCTTTGTAACGTCATTCCTAAACTGACGGCAAAGATGAAGAGAACCCGACTTTTATTCCTGATTTTGACCTTGACAGCGATGCCTTGTCGCGCACAATCGTGGCAATCGGTGGAGCTGAAGCGGAGCATCACACATCCGCAACCCATGACGGGCCTCGTGCTCTGGCCCGAAGAAGCACGCAACCGCAATGCCACTTACGGCAAGACCATCCAATTGGAGTTCTCCTATTGCCTGCCCTGCAAGGTCGTGACAGGCTGCAACGACGACGGCACCATCCAGTACGACTGGACGTGGTTCGAGAACATACTGAACGATGTGAGCAGCCGCGGACATCAACTCATCGCACGCTTCCGCTACGAATACCCGTCGGGCCGCGACGTGGACGGCAACAAGGGCCCGACGGCCGTGCCTGCCTATATCAAGGCTCGCGACGACTACAACGAGACCTTCTCGGAGAACCCGGGCGGCGACGGACCGACGTATTATGCCGACTGGAGCAATGCGGAACTGAGGCGCTTCACCCTCCAGTTCTACACAGACTTCGCCCAGCGCTACGCTCACGACCCCCGGCTGGCTTTCCTCGAGGTCGGCTTCGGGCATTGGTCGGAATATCACATCTACGGCACCACGCTACAACTGGGCAAGAACTTCCCCACGAAAGCTTTCCAGCGGCAGTTCTTCCAACACCTCGACACCATCATGACCGACATCCCTTGGGCCGTCTCTATCGATGCTGGCGACAAGACGTACTCGCCCGTCACAGAGAGCAGCGTACTGATGAAGAAACGCTTCGGGCTGTTCGACGACTCGTTCATGCACGAGACACACGAGATAGGCAGCGGCAGTGGCTACAACGAGAAGTGCTGGAATGCCATTGGTAAAGGCACACGATGGCAGACGGGTGTCTGCGGCGGAGAGATAAGTTACTACTCGTCCAACGACCAGAAGAACTTCCTGAGCCCCAACGGGCTGTACGGACGCACATGGGAAGAGCAGGCCGCGAAGTACCACATCACCTTCATGATAGCCAATGACGCCCCGCGAGGCGGTGTCGCTACACCTGCAAGATTCCGCGAAGGCTCTATGGCGACGGGCTATCGCTTCGTGGTGAGAACATGCGAGACGGACGGCACCTCCACTCGCTTGCTTGTCACCAACGAGGGCATTGCCCCGCTCTATCGCGACGCTTGGTTCGCGATAGGCGACGTCCGCTCTGAGACTTCTTTGCGAGGGCTCCTTCCTGGCGAAGAGCGCCTCATCGAAATACAGACCGTGCCGAGCGCCGACGGCAGCAATCTGAAGATTGTCAGTGACTGCATCCTGCCTCGTCAGGAGATACAGTTCGAAGCCGACATCACGGCTACAAAAGTGACCTCTCCCTTGCCCTCGCCTAAAGAGAGTTCGAAATTCTATTCCCCCGCTGGTTATCAAATGACGGAAAGGAACCTGCAAGGCCTTTGCATAGCCGACGGCAAAAAGTTTCTTGTTCATGGTAAGCACTAATAACAAAGAGCAGCTTCAGCGCATCCGGCAGATGGAGTGGCACCTTGCCCGTGCTGCTTCTGCCTTGAAAAGGCTCTCCTCTGCGCTCGATAAATATGAGGAGGCAAAGGCGGACATTGCTGCCCTCGCCAGCTATTATGGCAGCAACGACTGGAAACAGGACTTTGCCGACGACGAGGCAGGACGTTTGCCAAAGGACTTGAAGCGCGGCGTGCTTTCGGAAGACGGCATTTGGAACCTGCTCGAAGCACACCAAGAACTGCAGGAAAGAATGAAGGATTAAAAGTTAAAATTAACGATGGCAAGCAGCAAGGACTTTGTGCAGTTCGTCGCCGAGCAATGTGGCGGCGCAGGAGAAATCATGGCGAGGAAGATGTTCGGGGACTACGGCATCTACTGCGACGGCAAGATATTCGGGCTCATCTGCGACGACCGCTTCTATTTGAAGCCCACCGAAGCAGTTCGTCCTTTGTTGCGAGCCGTCGAGATGCGTCCGCCTTATGATGGAGCGAAGGATTACTTCTACATCGCCGACGTGGACGACCGAGACTATCTCTCGATGCTCGTCCGTGAGACGTGCAAGGCTTTGCCTGCCCCCAAACCCAAGAAACGCTAGCATGATGAGGGACTTTTACGATAAGATGACGGCTGAGGAGGCTCGTGCATTTCGTGACGTTGTGTTGAGCATCGTGGCGCAGATCCCACCCGGCCGCGTCATGTCTTATGGCCTCATCGCTACTTTGGCAGGTTGGCCGAGCCATGCAAGGATGGTAGGGCGAACGCTTCGCTACACGCCCGGGGCTGAGTTGCTGCCCTGTCACAGAGTCGTCAACGTCCAGGGCCGCACAGCTCCCGGCTGGAAAAGGCAGCGCATCCTATTGGAGGAAGAAGGCGTCACCTTTAAGCCCAACGGCCACGTCGATATGAGCCGCCACCTTTGGGCGAACGCGGTGTTTACAGCAATGACTGAATGTCATTGCGACCGCGCAGAGGGGAGCAAGTCCCCACTTGCGACGGAGGAGAACGCCTATTGACTCTCTGTTTTGAGGTCTTCTATCTGGTCGAGCATTCTTTGGTAGCGACGCTGCGTCTTGACGACCTGCCAAATGTTAATGAGTATCCCAATCAGACCACCGATGACGAAGCCGAAATATAAACGGACGGGCACATCTCCTGCATTCTCCATTGTACTCTTCCGATAGATTTCCCACCCAAACCAAGCCCACCAGAATACTAGGGAAAGATAATCGAACTTGAGCCATTTGCGGTGATGCTGCTTGAGGGTAGTCACCTTCAACTGAGCCTCCAGCAGATTGTCGGAATGCAGATTGTAGAGGTGGCCTTTTCGCAAGAAAAAGATAACGAAGGTGACGAATGCCCATATTGCAGTGGCTATCCCAAAAGGCACCGACAGACCAAGTTGATAAACCACTATATAGTAGATAAGGGGTACTGCAAAAAAGTTGCTAATGCGCCCGATCCTGTACTGCCTTCGCACAGTAGCCATATCCTTTTCCAGCGACTCCTTGGTCTTACTTATCAGGCGTTCGCTGATAATCTCCTGTTTCTCCAGCTTCTTCTTCAGCAGGTCCAGCTGCTCGCGCATCTCTTCAAGTTCGGTATTCATAATGGGCAAAGGTTTAATCGTTAGACATGTTCTTCAGTTGTTCACGGATTCTAAACAGACGGACGCTGACGTTCTTCGTCGAGATGCCCACTATCTGGCCTATCTCTTCATAAGAGAGGTCTTCGAGCCAGAGCAGGACGATAGCGCGGTCGAAGGGTTGTAGGCGCTGGATGCGCTTGTGGAGCAAGTCCACTTGGCGCGTGTCCTCGTCGCGGTCCTCAAAGAGGTTGATGTCCATCGCCAAGCGAACGGTTGCCGAGCGCCGCTTCTTCCTGTCCATCGAGATACATGTGTTGAGGGCGACGCGGTAAATCCACGTCCTGATGTCGCTGCGATGCCCGAAGCTCTCGTAGCCTTTCCAAAGGTTGATAAGCACCTCCTGGAAGAGGTCGTTCACCTCGTCGTCGTCCTTCGAGAACATGTAGCAAACGGTGTAGATAGTGCTCTTGTGCTCGCGGACAGTCTTGGCGAATTGTCTTTCTGTGTCTGTCATTGTCGTTTGTTTCGAATCATTTCACCCATTAGACGCAACAAAGTTACGAAAAACTACACGAATCACAAGAAAAAGTTTGTAACTTTGTGTCACAAAAGATATAATGTGATGGCAAGCAGACAAGCAAGTCATTAAGTGAAGGACGCTTCACTTTTTTTGTATCCTTATGTAATGTTTTGCGAAAAGACGCGTCTAACTAAGTAGAGACAAGTAAAACATCATATCACTTAAAACATCAAGACTATGGATTGGATTATGATTCCCCTGAACTTCGCCATCGTGTTTGGCTGCATCTACAAAGTCGTGGAGCTCTTCGTCCACAAGCGCGAGCGACTGATGCTCATCAGTAAAATTACGGAACTGAAGAACATCGACTTCAAAGGCATCAGCCTTTACAGCAGCGGTAACAAGTACACGGCCCTCCGCATCGGCTGGTTGCTGACAGGCATTGGCTTTGGCTTCCTGCTCGGCTTCTGCATCAATATGCTGGCTACCTATGGCGACTACTCTTTCCGTGCCGATGAAGATTTCGTGTACCGTTATAGTAACCGCGTCGGAGGCATCGTCTATGTGGCGAGCGTCTGCATCTGTGGCGGCATAGGTCTGCTTATGTCATATCGTGCGGAGCGTAAGGCCGAACAACCCAAAGAGAAGAAAGACGAGTTCGAAGTCTAAGCGAAACTGATGGACGAGCAGCGACTGATAGCCCGCATCCTTGACGGTCACGAGAGTGATTACGGCTATTTCCTGGAGCGATACGGTGGCGAAGTGTTTGCCATCGTGTCGCGTCTGGTGCCGAACCGCGAGGATGCCGAGGAGTTGACGCAGGACGCCTTTGTCCGCGCCTACAGCCGTCTCGACTCCTTCATCGGGCGCTCCTCGTTCTCCACCTGGGTCTGTCGCATCGCCTACACGGTCGCCGTCTCGTGGCTCCGCAAGAAGCGCATCAAGTATCTCAGCATCGAGGACAGGCAGGGCCTGAGCGACAGGGAGGTGGACGAAGTGCTGGACAACGAGAGCCGACTCGACGAGTTGCGCCAAGCCATTGCCCTACTCAAGCCAAACGAGCAGATGCTCCTGGAACTTTACTATTTCGAGAGCCGTCCGCTTGCTGACATCGCCTACATTCTCGACGTGGAGCCTGGCACCATTGCCACGCGTCTGCACCGCATCCGTCGCAAACTTTATTCATTGATGAAACATGGAACAACACATTGAAAGCCGAGCCCTTCGCCAAGCCCTCGCAGCAAGAGAACGACCTAGCCTGCCGTCGAACTTCGCCTACACAACTATGAGGCGCATCCGCCTGGAACGACAAAAGAGCGAACGAAGGCAGCGCATCGTGGGCGTTTGCTGCGTCCTGGCCGTCACAATTCTTGGCATCGGCGGACTCGTTTATATGTTCGGACAGGCAATCTGGCAGTCGATGGTCGCCCTGTCGAAACGGCCCGAAGACCTCTCACTCGCCCTGCCCACCCTCTTCTGCCTCGCCTTCTTTGCCCTGCTCAACCATTGGTTGGCCCGTCATTACGTGGGAAGAAACAAAACATAACACGTGAAAACAGCCGTTTAAGGCAGTCACGTCGGCCAACTTCACAGGTCAAGTTCGTTGCATATACATGTAGTTGCAATTGCACATACATGTAGTTGCAATTGCACGTACATGTATATGCAATCAATTAAACATGTAAAAAGGAGTTCAGCGAAGCACGGCGTCGAACATCTTCCTGTATGCTTCCACCTTCTTCTCAAAGGAGAGTGGATAGGCGCGGGACGATGAAGGAAGGCGCCAAAGAAGAGCCCCCTCCCCGCTCCAGCCCCCCCGTCCCCCTTTAGGGGGAGAGGAGATAGCCACAAACGTATTGACCTTCGGCACTTCTGGAATGCCGAGAGAGGCACAGATGGTCTGTGTGGCTTTCTCTCCAGTAGTAACAATGGCCTTGAGTTGGGGTAGTTGGCTGGTCAAGGCGGCAATGTCTGTGGGCTCCACCACCTCGAGAAACTTGTCGGAAGCATTGTCCTTGAGGCGACGGACGGCTGTCGAAGTGTCGAAGAAAGCAATGCCTTTCTCCTCACAATGCCTTACTATCTCGTCTAACTTGAAGCGCTTCTCGCCCTCCAGGACAAAGTGATTCTTGTCGCCAAAGAACACTTGTCCCTGGATTCTCCAGTGGTCGTTGATCCAATTGGGGTAGAAGAAGTCGATGCACCAACGCTTTCGCTGCGGCGGAAAGCTGCCCAGAAACAGGATCTTTGCCCCCTCTGGAAGGAAAGGTTTCAAGGGGTGATACTCCACTCCGCCCTTGCTTCTGGCTATGTTTTCGGTGTTTAAATAACTCATACGGCACAAAGATACAAATAATTTTTCATTGTTCAATGTTCAATGTTCAATGAATTTCGTATCTTTGTCCTCAGAAAGCTTCATTAACCAATAACCTCTAAACATTAAACGAGATGAAAGACCTGAAAGGAACAAAGACTGAGCAGAACCTCAAGGAGGCTTTTGCTGGAGAGAGCATGGCTCGCAATAAGTACAGTTACTTCGCTTCGAAGGCCAAGAAAGACGGCTTCGTGCAGATTGCCAACATCTTCGAGGAGACGGCTGCCAACGAGAAGGAGCACGCCAAAATGTGGTACAAGTACCTGAACGGAGGCAGCGTGAGCGACACTCGCACGAACCTGGCCGATGCTGCAAACGGTGAGAACTTCGAATGGACGGACATGTATGCTCGCATGGCAAAAGAGGCTCGCGAGGAAGGATTCGACGAGATAGCCGAGAAGTTCGAACAGGTCGGCGCCATCGAGAAGCACCACGAGGAGCGTTATCGCAAGCTCTTGAAGAACATCGAGGACGCCATCGTCTTCTCTCGCGACGGCGACGTCATCTGGCAATGCGCTAACTGCGGCCACATCGTCATTGGCAAGAAGGCTCCCGAAGTGTGCCCCGTTTGCGACCATCCGCAGAGTTACTTCCAGATTAAGGCAGAGAACTATTAGTTGACAAGTTGACGAGTTAACAAGTTGACAAGTTGGTAGACAAGCATGTTGGCAAGTTAATATGTTGATTAATTGATAGATAAATTGGTGGGGAAACAAGTTAAGATGTGGACAGATAAACAAGTTGGCAAGTCGGTCGAAGTGGGATGTAACAACTCGTCAACTCGTCAACTTGTTAACTCGTCTCTCATATATCACCTCCTCGCCTTTCTGGTCGTTGCCATTTGGGGTTCGACGTTTGTTGTCACGAAACTCCTGTTGCTGGCGGGACTCTCGCCGGCTATGATATTCACGCTGAGGTTCATCATCGCCTATGCGCTTCTCCTGGGCTTTGCTGCCTTTCGACGTCCCTTCCGTTGGTTCGCCAATAATTGGAAGGACGAACTCATCATGCTCGGACTTGGGCTGACAGGAGGCTCGCTTTATTTCCTGACGGAGAACGCAGCGATGAACTTCACCACGACCACCAACACGGCGCTCATCGTCTGTCTCTGCCCTTTGTTTGCCGCCTTGCTCATCTCCGCTTTCTATCGCGAAGAGCGTCTCAAGGGCATTCAGATAGTCGGGAGTCTGCTCGCGGTAGTAGGTGTGGCAATCGTTGAACTGAATGGGCATTTCGTGCTCCACCTCGCGCCGACTGGCGACCTGCTTGCCTTTGCAGCCTGTCTCTGCTGGGCTGGGTACAGTCTGCTCATCATCCCAGCCTCGAAGCGCTACGACACGCTCTTCATCACCCGCAAGCTCTTCTTTTATGGGCTCGTCACGATGATTCCTTACTTCATGATTTATCCAGAATGGCCCACGCTGGAGACGCTCTTGGAGCCGCAGACGATGGTGGAACTGCTCTTCCTCGGAGCCATTGCCTCCACGCTTTGCTTTTACCTTTGGGCTTTAGCCATTCGGAAGTTGGGAGCCATCGTGACGACGAACTACGTTTACTTCAACCCCGTCATCGCTATCTTGTGTGCTTGGATTGTACTGAGCGAAGACATCACCATCTGGTTCCTGATGGGCACGGCACTCATTCTTGTCGGGATGTATCTTGCCGACAAGAAGAAACAACTGCAGTGACGTCATCAAACTAGGCACGGCTAGTTGGCAAACTAGACACGCCTAATTGGTCAACTAGACACGCCTAGTTGGCCAACTAGGCACGGCTAATTTTTCATCTTAAAGAAGCAATGTGAGAACTGCGCCCCAATGAGCGAGGGCACCAAGCAGGACAAAGACGTGCCAAATGGCGTGGTAGTGGGGTCTCTCGTCGTGGGCAAAGAAGTAAGTTCCTGCGGTATAAGCGATGCCTTCTGCAAGGAGAAGCCATAAGGTTGCTGGCTTCAAAGCCTTGATTACCGGCTCGGCAATGAGGACGATGCTCCATCCCATAATCAGATAGATTGCCAGCGAGAGCCGCGGCCAACGCCCTATCGCATAGATTTTATAGAAGATG
>ODAI011845819.1_pt1 | contig 24312 bp, 16 predicted proteins | sample 1539321 | NCBI WGS metagenome assembly ODAI01 (sample SAMN02144231, study PRJEB22623) | gut metagenome | biome: sheep rumen | host: Ovis aries | place: New Zealand | reverse complement strand
AGGGTCGGTCTTCTCCAGACAGTAGAGTCCTTTGATGCCGTTGAACAGGAAACCGGCAAAGGCAGGGATGGTGCTGCCCACGGGGACGGTGGTCAGCGTGAGGGTGCCTGTGCCCTCGCTGTCCTCATAGTCGGACACGTAGTAGGCAGACGGGGCGCGACTCGTTCAGTATCGCCAACTTCGGGCCGCTGGACGGCGTAAACACAGGCGGGCGTGAGTTCCGCACTTGCCAGATGCACCGCGACTCCACAGGGTTCATCGCTGTGGGCTTCGCCGGAGGCACGGTTACATTCCACCCCGATTCGGTCTGTGCGCCACGCTATACGTTCCATTTCCCAAGGGATGAGCAGGATGCCGACGGCCATTCTGCCGGCACAGCGAGCAGCGGTCTGTGCTGGTGGGCCATTCTGCTGGCCGTCGCTTTGGACATTGCCAGACGCCTGCTGCGCGCCACCGACCTCTCCGTAGGCGACATCGCCACGAAGACCGGCTTTGCCACCACAAAATATTTCTCAGCCGCCTTCAAGGATGCCTTCGGCATGTCCCCCAACGAATTCAGGGCGCAATAGCATCAGCTTCCCAGACCACCAGACTCCTTGGCAAGCCTATTACGTTCGGTAATACATTTTGTACTCATGATGTCGGGTAACATCCGATAATTAAAATGTAAGTGATTGAGAATCAGGCACGAAAAAAAGGGAATCCGTAAGGTTCCCTTTTCATTAAACGGCGGAGAGAGAGGCTCCTTTTGCGGAAGGTGAGGGATTCAAACCCCCGATACCCATAAGGGTATACCGGATTTCGAGTCCAGCGCGATCGTTCACTCTGCCAACCTTCCTTGAAATCGGATGCAAAGGTAATCATTTTTATTGGAAACAAGAAGCTATGCACTTAAAATAATCACAAGATTAACGAATTTTAGCACGAAGACATATTAATAGGGCAGCTGCATGAAACAACTGCCCTACCCTATGGATAATGTGCAACCTGAAATTAATCTTCCTCGGCAGCCTCAGCCTCGTGAGCCTTGATAAGCTCCTGCTGAATGTCGTTTGGAACGAGTTCATAGCTTGCAAACTTCGTTGAGAACGAAGCACGCCCACCAGTGAGAGAGCTGAGCGCGATAGAGTAGCTCGACAGCTCCTTCAGAGGAATCTTTGCCGTCAGCTTCTGATAGCCGGCCTCGCTGTCCATGCCCATGATAAGTGCACGGCGTCCCTGGAGGTCGCTCATCACGTCGCCCATATAGTCGGCGGGAACATATACCTCAAGGTCGTATATTGGCTCAAGAATCTTCGGTCCTGCCTCACGGAAAGCAGCCGAGAAAGCATTGCGTGCCGCAAGCATGAACGAAAGCTCGTTAGAGTCAACAGGGTGCATCTTTCCGTCATACACGATAACGCGAACATCGCGGGCGTAAGAACCGGTAAGGGGTCCCTGCTCCATGCGCTCCATGACGCCCTTCAGTATTGCCGGCATGAAACGAAGGTCGATGGCACCGCCTACAACCGAATTGATGAAGACAAGCTTGCCGCCCCATTCGAGATCCACCTCTTCCTTCGACTTGATGTTCATCTTGAACTCCTGTCCACCAAACTTATAGGTTGTGGGATCGGGCATACCCTCTGCGTATGGCTCTACAATAAGATGAACCTCGCCGAACTGACCGGCACCACCCGACTGTTTCTTATGACGGTAGTCGGCACGCGCCATCTTGGTGATGGTCTCACGATAAGGTATCTTCGGCTCAACGTATTCAATCTTGATTTTTTCGTTGTTCTCCATACGCCATTTCAGTGTGCGCAGATGGAACTCTCCCTGTCCGTGGACAATAATCTGGCGGAGCTCTTTCGACTGCTCTACGACCCATGTCGGGTCTTCCTGACGCATCTTCGTCAGCGCAGCCATCATCTTTTCGGTCTCGCTCTCATTGACTGCCTTCACTGCACGGCTGTACTTCGAGTTGGGATACTTTATGAAGTCGAAGCGGTTGTCACAGTCCTTGCCATTCAGAGTGTTTCCTGTCTTAACATCCTTCAGCTTAACGGTGCAGCCAATGTCGCCTGCATTGAGCTGGTCAACAGCAATACGGTTAGCTCCAGCACATGCGTAAAGGCTACCTATGCGCTCCTTTGAGCCACGGTCGGCATTGTTGAGGTCGTCGCCCGCCTTCACGCTTCCGCTCATAACCTTGAAGTAGCTTACCTCGCCGATATGAGGCTCGACACCTGTCTTGAAGAAATAGAGCGACGTGGGTCCTGCCGTGTCGGGGGTAATCTCCTCGCCGCGAGTATTGTGAATCTTCGGCATCTCGCTCACGAATGGCACCACATTGCCGAGGAACTCCATCAGGCGGCGAACGCCCATGTCCTTACCGGCACATACGCAGAAGACGGGGAAGATGCTGCGCGTTACGAGTCCCTTGCGGATGCCCTCGCGCATCTCATCCTCTGTAAGGCTCTCGCTCTCGAAGAACTTCTCCATGAGTGTCTCGTCGTTCTCGGCTGCTGCCTCGACAAGTGCCTTGTGCAGTTCCATTGCCTTGTCCATCTCCTCGGCTGGGATTTCCTCTATAATAGGTGCTCCGCCCTCGGGCTTCCAACTGTATTTCTTCATCAGAAGAACATCGATAAGCGAGTTGAAGCCTGGACCGGTGGCTATCGGATACTGAATCTGCACGCACTTCGAACCATAGATGTCCTGCATACTGTGGATGATGGCATCGAAGTCGCAGTTCTCTCTGTCAAGCTGGTTAACAAGAAAGATGACAGGTTTCTGCAACTTGTCGGTATATCGGAAAGCGTTCTGCGTGCCAACCTCGGGACCATACTGGCCATTAATGAGAATCACGGCCTGGTCGGTAACGTTGAGGGCGGTAATGGCACCACCAACAAAGTCGTCGCTTCCCGGACAGTCGATAATGTTCAGCTTCTTGCCTAACCATTCGACATGGAAAACGGTAGAGAATACGCTGTAGCCATACTCCTGCTCTACAGGGAAGTAATCGCTCACGGTATTTTTTCCTTCCACCGTACCGCGACGCTTGATAATTCCAGCTTCGAAAAGCATACTCTCGGCAAGTGTGGTCTTGCCGCTACCCGCACTGCCAAGCAGAGCGATGTTCTTGATTTCGTTTGTCTGATAAACCTTCATATCTTTTTGATTAATAGTTATAGGTATTCATTTATCGCCTTCGAAGTTATACATTTTCTGCAAAAAAACCAAAGAAAAGAAGAAAAAACAGCTGAAAAGACAGAAATATTAAATAAAATTAGTAATTTAGCCGACGAAATGACAGAATTATACATACATATTCCATTTTGTAAAAGCCGCTGTATCTATTGCGCGTTCTACTCCACTACCCTATCTCACCTGAGCGGAAGATATGTTGACGCGCTCGGCAGAGAAATGGACATGAGGCAAAAAGAGGCCGACACCATTACCTCGATATATATAGGCGGAGGAACACCGAGTCAGCTGAGCGGTATCGAGCTGCATAGGCTATTCGGCTACATATATAATGTATATGAGATTTCCCCGGATGCAGAAATCACAATCGAGTGCAATCCCGACGACATCAGCGACGACTTTGCTGCCGTGCTGTCGGCACTGCCGGTGAACAGGGTTAGCATGGGAGCACAGACATTCTCCGACAGGCGGCTGCACTTCATCAACCGTCGGCACGATGCCGCACAGGTGGCATCGGCAGTTTCCCGGCTGAGACACAATGGCATCGGCAACATCAGCATCGACCTGATGTACGGATTTCCGGGCGAAACCGTCAAGGCATGGGAAAAAGACATCGACCGCGCTGTTGCCCTCGGCGTGGAGCATATATCGGCATACGCTCTCACCATCGAGGAAGATACGCCATTAGGCAAGATGCTGGATGAGGGAAAAGTGGACGAGACCGACGAAGAGCTGTTGAGAGATATGTACTATCTGCTGACCGACAAGCTCGCTGATGCCGGCTTTGAGCACTACGAGATAAGCAATTTCGCACTGAAGCGGCACTTTCGCTCACGGCACAACAGCGGCTACTGGAACGGCACGCCTTATATAGGCATCGGAGCGGCTGCACATTCATTCGACGGACACAGGACAAGGCGCTGGAACGTGGGCAGTCTGACAAAGTATCTGGAAGGGATGGAGAACGGCACGCCCGACTATGAAGAGGAAAGGCTCGACAATGCCATGGTGTATGAAGACACAGTTATGCTGCGGCTGAGGACATGTGAAGGCATAAACATTGAATACGACATTCTCGAACCGGAGCTACGCAAATACTGTCTCCATCATGCACAAAAATATATCGCTGACGGACTGCTCTCGTTTGACGGCGCAAATCTTAAACTCACGCGCAAAGGGCTGTTCGTCAGCGATATGATTACTCGCGAATTGTTTCTTTAGAAGTGCAACTTCACATCGACTCCCATCTGGAAGGGATTGCCCTGCTGCCCCATCATGCCGGTCATACCGTTGAAGACAAAGGTGTTGTAAACCGTATTGGTGAGATTACGCCCCCACACGCTGATTTTTGCCATTCCGAAGTCGGCGTCGGCATGGGCACCGAGAACGGCATACAGCTTCTGCCTGTACTGGTTGGCCTCGTCCCAGCGAATGTTTCCAAGTCCATACACGTTGGCACCAATAGTCACTGAGCGCAGGTGACAACGACCTACAGGCAGGGTGTAATCGGCCATGGCATTGAACGTGTGCTGAGGGACGAACGGAACGTAATTGCCGGAATAGTCGTTTGTGCCGGTAGTATATTCCTTGAACTTGGCTCGCGTGAATCCGTAGCCAGCACTCCATGCCAGACGGTTAGAGAAGAGGCTGCCCCTCAGACTCAGTTCAGCACCGCAACTGTAGCTCTTGCCGGCATTCACCATCATGCGTCCGAAGCCAAAGCCCGGTGTCATCACCGACAACTGCTGGTCGCGTATCTGCATGTAATATACCGACAGGTCGGCATGGAGCTTGCTGTCAAACAGGTTAAGATGAGTTCCCACTTCATAGTTCCAGCTCACTTCGGGCTTGAATTTTATTGCCTCGTTAATCTCGTTGAAGAAGGTAGGAGAAGAGTGGTCGAAGGGGAGCACAACATCGGCTCCCTGATGGGTCTGCTGGATCTGGTCGATCAGCGGCTGCAGTGCAGGCACGATATTCCTCCCGACCAGTCCCAATTCTGTCTGGATGAACTCGGCAAACATCTGCATGTTGAAACCTCCGGCACGATAGCCTTTGCTGACCGTGGCATATACGTTGCTGCCGTTGTGGAACTTATATGTCAGACCGGCCTTTGGCAGCAACTGGTTAAAGTTGGCCTTGTCGCTGCCGCTATAATACGACGGCATATATACATTGGCATCGACACCCATGATGCTGAATGCCATTGCCATGTCGCCGAAGGTGTTATATAATATTTTTGTGTGGTTGTAGTCATAGCGCAGCCCGAGGGTGACGGTGAAGTGGTCGGTAATATCAATGTCCGACTGATGGAATACGCCAATGTTGGCCTGGGGTGTTTCGAAATATCCGGGAACGGTGAGCGCTGCCGTCACACCGACGCCACCTGCACCGTCGATGATTCCGTTGGCGCGCTGCGAAGCCATCGCATCGGGCATTCCGGCACCAGTGAATGCAGAATACATGCTGTTGTAGATACCTGTACGTATGCTGTTGGCAATCGTTGCAGTGCGCATCATCGTAAGTCCGAAGTCTTGACCGAAAAACACAGGCGACTCGGTGTTCAGCCATTGGTACATGCCGAACAGTCCAGTAGTCCAATGCCAGCGGCTGCTGTTGTTACTCTTGAAAGCAAATTCCTGAGTCACGGCACTTTGGCGCTGACGCTGCGTCATATAAACGAATTCGGCAGCAGAGTAGTCTTGATCCATCCGGGCGTCGTCCTTAAGCCACTGGTAGCTGGTATTGGACGTGAGATCGAAACCTCTGCCATTATACACTATGTTCAGACCGGTATTGAGCATATTGCGCCAATATTTGCTCTGGCAGTCCTGTGAGATAGTGCCTATCTTTCCTTTATATCCGTCGGACGGGTCTTCATAGTAAGGACCGTAAGGGTTGCCGTTCTGACCTACGTGCTGATAGTCGAACACCACATTGGCGGTCAGACTGGCTGTCGGCTTAATGCCCAACTTGAGGCGTAGTCCACCCTCGTCAATCTTGTCGGCATGTCCGCCGTCATACTCATTGCGGAAGAATCCGTTCTGGCCGGAATAGAATCCGCCAACGGAGAAGGCGAACCGACTGCTCACCTTATTATAATGCGAAAATTCCAGCTTACGGTAGCCGCGGCTGCCCCCGCCAATGGTGACGTCGGTTCCCTGATAGGTAAACGGATTCCTTGTGTATAGGCGTACGAGTCCGCCTTCGGTGTTCATGCCGTAGAGCGTTCCCTGCGGACCGCGAAGGAAGTCCACTCGTTCAAGGTCGTAGGTATAGAATGCAAATCCTGACTTGCTCACCATCGGCATATTGTCCATATATATGGCGATGGCAGGACTGTTGATGCGCGAACCAATACCACGCACATATACACTCGGAGTTATCCGGCTGCCGTAGTTGGCAATATGAAACGACGGCACATAGGCGGAGATTTCACGCAGGTCGTTGACATGGAGCCGGCCGCTCTCGACGTCTGAAAATACGGTTGAGCTGACGGGCTGAAGGCGAAGGCGAGCATTCTCCTTCGGCTGCGACACTATTACAATCTCATCCAAGTCATGCACCTTTGATGTGTCCATGACTGCTATTTCCTCTGCAAACAGCGATTCCGACAGCATCAGTGCTAACGCTACAAGTAATTGTTTCACCATTCTTTTTCTTATTATTGTATCAATTCGGCTGCAAAAGTACGTAAAATCCCAAAAACAGGCAATCCATATTTATAGGGATTTTTACGTACTACTCGTTTATTGCGCCACAATAAGGGCAACGACCCTTGCCGCTGATTTCCTCGCCGCAATTGCCACACACGACGCGGCGGGACGTCCGCTTGCGATAGCGCCCGACAGCCCAATAGATATAGGCAGGAAGCAGCAGATAGCCAAGATAATATAACGTGGAGATGCTGAACACCACATATACAACGCTACAGACAAGCGAGAGCGAAATGAAATAATAGAGAGCCTCGGAAGCATAGCATTGGCGCATTACATCCTGGAATACTGCTACAGAGATTATAAGCAGCGCCCACACCGAACAGACAAAGATGCCAAGAATAAGCGGAAGCGAGAATGGGTTTAGCGTAGGATAATAGTAGAAGTGACGCCACGTCTCAGGCGCAAACAACTGTATTGACGCATAGAATGTGGCTGAAGCAGCCACGAGGATTACAAGCAAAGTGGGATAGAACGAATCGATGTCGTGGAAATGGACGCAATAGATGCCTTTACGAAGCAAGCGACGCATGTAATAGAATCCGACGGTGACAACAGTAAGGGCGAGAAACCACAGAAGATGTGCATCGGAAAACAAATCGATGAACTGGCTTATCGGGTCGTCGGGCGACGTCGATTTCTCAAGATCGCTCTCATGAATCCATCCAATCGTCTGCTGGTCGCGTGCCACCTTGATCCACACAGAGTCAACTGGGTCGTCACTAACGGTCATGATGTCGGCAACAACGATGCGGTCGCCTTCATAGAACGTGACTGAATCGAAAGGCAACTCGTCTGGCTGCTGACACACAAGAGACAGGGAATCGACCATAACCACAAAGTTGTAGCCCTGGGAATAATGGTGAATAGAGTAGAATGACAGACTGTCGCCTTCCATCTGTTTCTGGTCAACGGCCTCCGGACTTTCTGAACGCTGGTTGTAACAACCGGTCAGAACGGCAAGTAAGAACCAAGGCAGAAAAAAGTAAATCTTAGGAGTCTGCATATACATTCATCTGACACTGTTTACAATCAAAACCAAGACGGAAGCGACGGCCGTCGCCAAGACGCAAATAGAGAGGTTCGTGCCACGATGGTCGTCGGCCGCCGTTAACAAAACAATAGCCGAGCGAGAAGCGTAGGCAGTGACGGCACTGCATAAGCAGTTTCTCGCCCTGCAGCTGCTGCACCTCTAAAGCTGGCTGGGGGGCAGCAAGCCCGTGCTCAACATAAAACTCGCGAGCCTTTGAGTTTGCTATATTATATAAATAAGGTACACGATACTCTGGCAACGTTTCGGTGATGCCATACTGCGACGGCTCCTTCACGGAAGCGGCAGCAGCAGACTGTCGAAGTGCAGCGGCTGCGCGCGACACCACATCACGACGCAGTGAGGCCAGTATGCTGTTGGGCACGAAGAATCTGAAGTCGGCAGGAACATCAACAGAAAGACATTCATATATTGTACCCCCAAACTTTGACAACTGGCGGATGATGTTATCACGCTGAGGCATTGAAGCCTCTTCGTGGGCAAAAGATGCCTCGGCAAAAACAACTAAAGGAGCTGACAATTGCGCAAGGTGGACGGTCATTTCAAGACGATATCCATCGATAACAGGCATAAAACGTAAAGAAACGCCAAGTCGGCGCACTGCACTATCGCTACGTGCGAGGATTTTCTCAAACTCAATGTCGTTGTTGCGGTATAATGCCATTCCCGGCCGCAATTCCGAAGGCATTTGCAACGGGAACAGGCGGTTGCCCTCAGCCTTATTGACACGAAATCCCTCAAGCTCATGACGCGAATTGACAAAGCATAAGCCGTCGCCATTGGCAAACGATGCCGTTCCACGCACGCTGAAAGAACGTCCGTGCAGTTCCTTTACCTCACCGACATATTCGCCCCGCGACTTGGGAGAGTCAAAACCGGCAATATCGGTACTGCGGCCATTGAGAAAGCCACGTGCATCGCGCGAACAGCCAGAAAAATAGTTGGTGTAGCCACGGTTGAACGTCTTATTCAGATTCGGTGTGAAATTATACTCTACCCTACCCGCAGAAGCTCGGCAATAGTCTTTGGAGTGACGGGATATATACTCATCAAGAAGCCGGCTGTAGGTAGCAGTGACATTCTTGACATAAGCGACATCCTTCAGCCGGCCCTCAATTTTGAACGACGAGGCACCGGCTTCAATAAGCTCGGCTATACGTTCGCTCTGATTAAGATCGCGCAACGAAAGATAATGGCACTCGGGCCCTATCTGTTCACCAGCGGCATCTTCAAGTGAAAACTTCATGCGGCAGAACTGTGCACATTCGCCTCGGTTGGCACTACGTCCGAAACAATACTGAGAAGCGTAGCACAGTCCGCTGTAACTTACACATAGTGCTCCGTGAACAAACACTTCCAGTTCTATATCAGGCACTGACTCATGAATGGCACGAATCTCGGAGATGCTGAGTTCGCGAGCAAGCACCACACGCATAAAGCCAAGACTCTTGAGCCATCTCACCTTGTCAGCGCTACGGTTGTCGGTCTGGGTGGAAGCATGAAGCGGCAGAGGCGACAGAGAGACAAGACCCATGTCCTGAACAAGCAGGGCATCGACACCGGCCGACTTCAATTCGGACATCATCTGACAGGTATCGGCGAGTTCGTCGTCGTAGATAATCGTATTAACGGTGACGTAAATCTTTACGCCGAACTGATGGGCATAGTCACAGAGAGTGCGAATATCATCGATACTGTTGCCGACAGCAGCTCTGGCTCCATGCTTAGGCGCACCAATATACACGGCATCGGCTCCGTGGTCGATAGCAGCAATGCCACATTCAAGATTCTTTGCCGGAGCAAGTAGTTCAAGCGACCTCAATGTATCTTCTCCTCTACCGTTATTATTCTACCTGATTTGCGAAATATCATAAGGAGTCTCCTGATATACATAGTAATTTATCCAGTTATTGTACAGCAGGTTGGCATGTGCACGCCACGACACGAAAGGTTTCTGCCGAGGGTCGTCGTTAAGATAATAGTGTTGCGGTAGCTCTACGTCGTTGCGGATATCCTTGTCACGACGGTATTCGTTGTCGAGGGTATTAGGAGAATACTCCAAATGGCCTGTTATAAAGAATTCCCGACCGCCACGTGCCATGACCATCGACACCCCACTTTCAGCAGACTCTGCAATCAGACTGAGCTCGCTGTTGGAAAGTATGTCTTCGCGGTGTACTTCCGTATGCCGGCTGTGAGGCATCATAAACACATCGTCGAAGCCCCGGAATATTGGAAGCTGAGGGTCGAGAATCTTCTGAGGAAAGACACCAAACATCTTCTTATTTAGCAGAAATTTTGGTATTCCGTAATGATAATAGAGGCCGGCCTGGGCAGCCCAGCATATAAAGAGAGTGGAAGTGACATGAGTATGAGCCCATGCAAAAATCTGCGTCATCTCATCCCAGTATGTAACATCCTCAAAACTTAGCTGTTCCACTGGGGCACCGGTGATAATCATTCCGTCGAAATTCTCATTGCGCATTTCTTCGAAACTGCGGTAGAACATCAACATGTGCTCTATAGGAGTATTCTTGGGAGTATGACTCCTGAGTTTCATGAAATTAATATCCAACTGTAGCGGTGTGTTGGAAAGCAGACGTATGAGGTCGGTCTCGGTGGTTATCTTCAAGGGCATCAAATTGAGTATAACAATCTTCAGAGGACGTATGTCCTGAGTATGTGCGCGGGTATCGTCCATGACAAAGATATTCTCGCGCTTAAGCAATTCTATTGCCGGGAGTTTATCGGGTAATCTTAATGGCACTGTAAGAAAAATAAATTGTTTAAAATCGAAGACATACTAATCTTCTTGTTTATGAACTCTCAAGACGCATACTGACACATTATCGTAACCGCCTGCATCGATAGCTGCCTGGCACAACTCGCTCGCATTGGCACCACTGAGCAAGAGCTTACGAATCTCCGTGTCCGGAACCATGTCGTTGAGACCGTCGGAACACAGAATCAGTACATCTCCATCCTCGACATCATCGGTGAACTCCTTGAAATCAATATATGAGTTCTTACAGCCAGCACCGATACAATTTGTTATGACGTTTGAATGCTTTGTTGCACCTGTCATATTGTTCAGCGAATGATCTATGGAAATCTGCTCAAGAAATGAGCCACGAAGACGATAGAAACGACTATCGCCACAATTCATCCAGAAGATATGTCCGCCATAATACAATATACCTACCAGAGTTGTTCCCATATTCTCCAACTTGGGATTTTCCCTGCCTTTGGATTCGATAATCTGGTTAATACTGCTAAGCCATTCGAACAGATATTCCGTGAGCTGGTTTATCTCAAGGTTAGGAGGCAGATCGTTGATGAAAAAGTTAAGATTGGACAATGTATCTTCGCTCGCCACCTCGCCAGCGTTGTGTCCGCCCATGCCATCTGCCAATGCGAAAAGAAGACGGTCGGCACCTTGAGTACTGGCTGAAGTGCTGAAGGTGTCGCTCCTTATAAATTCACTCCGGACAAGAATCATGTCTTCATTGTTGCTGCGTATGCAGCCGACTCTGCTCGTTGCCGAAATATCAAAATCAATCATTATGTTTATTCTATGCTTATTGTTTTTTAATATATTGAAACCTCAAGTACAACGTTGGCAATCTTGATGATGTCACCGTTGTTTATCGACATCGGCACATCGGGCTGTAACTGACGGTTGTTCAGTTGCGTGCCATTCGAAGAATGCTTGTCGGTGATACACCAACCGCTCGCCGTGGAATAAGTCAGCTGGGCATGCACTCCTGAGACATAGCCATACTGGGAAAACATCTCGTGATATGGTCCCTGACGTCTTCCGATGATTGCCCCGTCGATGCCATTGAGATGGATATTAAGACTGTCGTTTTGCAGGGTCAGCTGCGGAGGACCCGACGTGCGTATCGGTATTGACGACCGCACGGAGCCAGTCACATGACCAAAGTTCTGCGACATGAAATTCGACACCGACGAACTCTGATTCTGAGCACGGTTCTTCATCAGGTCGTCGTAGTTCATCATAAGGCTTCCGCACGAAATGCAGCGGCGTCCCATACCGGGTCTGCCACACTGTACACAATAGAGCAAAGCCTGTCCGCACTGGTCACAGTAACGTGAGTCGTCGTCTATTTCTTCCTTACAATTTGGACATATAATCATATCTTTGTTCGTTTCTTTATTAGTTGACATCCCTGATGTCGTCAGGAGTGATAAGCTGGTATGTCTCAGGAGTAATCTGATCCTGCGGCATCTGTGATACTCGTTCTGATAGCTTCTGTATAGTCTCGTCAAGCAGATTACGCATGGCACGTGCATTGCCGAAACCCTGAGACTTGTTCATGGTCATCTTGACAATGAGGCCCATGAGTTTGAACTCTGCCTCCATGGAAAGCTTATAGCTGTCTTTTTCTGCCATCTTCTTGAAAATCATCAGTAGCTCATCCTCGTTGTAGTCATCAATCTGGAGCTTATGAGTGAAGCGGCTTGCAAGTCCTGGATTGACCTGAAGGAATTCCTCCATCTCATCTCTATAGCCAGCAGCAATCACCACAAACTTCCCACGGTCGTCCTCCATACGCTTCATCAGGGTTTCGATAGCCTCCTTACCGTATTGGTCGTTATCTCCATTGAGAGTATAAGCTTCGTCGATAAAGAGTATTCCACCCATGGCCTTGTCGCACATTGAGTTGACAATCTTCGGAGTTTCGCCCATATACTTGCCTACAAGCGTAGCCCGGCTTGCCTCGATAACATTGCTTGTGGGAAGAATGTCAAGACTCTGAAGCACCTCACCCATCTTGCGTGCAATAGAAGTCTTTCCCGTTCCGGGATTTCCCGTCAGGATAAAGTTCATTGCCATCTGCTGAACCTTACCCACACCCATGGCAGAGCGCTGTTTCATGAACATGTTCTGAACGGCAAGACGGCGTATGTAGTTCTTGACGTTACGCATACCGATGAACTCTTCAAGCTCATTGAGGACATCGTCGAGCGGACGTTTCTTCTCGTTTTCTGAACCAGGCAGGTCGGCCTGGGTTATGCGATACATATCTTCCTCCTTAAAGGCTGCATTGTTGATTTCTGCCACGAGGCGCTGGCTTTGTTTCTCAACAGTCTGGTCAAAGATACGACGGGCTTCGCGGGCATTTCCGAAATTCTTGTCGCGGCGAAGATAGAGTTGCTCGAACTGCCGGTGAATGGCATCGCGTGTAGCATCATCAACGGTAAACTTCTTTGCAGTTGCAAGATTAAGGAATATCTGTGTAAGCTGATCAGGAGTATAGTCGTCGAAGTGTATAGTCTGTGAGAAACGGCTCTTCAGTCCAGGATTGGAATCAATGAAATCGTGCATCTCGTTCGTGTAACCCGCAACGATACAGATAAACTTTCCACGGTCGTCTTCCATGCGCTTCAGAAGAGTGTCGATAGCCTCGCTCCCGAAAGAGTCCTGGTCGTTCGACTTCAGTGTATAGGCTTCGTCGATGAATAGTACGCCGCCCATAGCTTGGTCGATGAGCTGGTTGGTCTTGATGGCTGTCTGACCACTGTAGCCTGCCACAAGCTTACTGCGGTCGGCCTCTACCAGCTGACCTCTCGACAATATTCCGAGTGTACGGAAAATATCAGCCATGATACGTGCCACGGTGGTCTTTCCCGTTCCGGGATTTCCTGTGAACACATAATGCTTGCCTTGGAACGTGTTTGTCTCTCCACGACGTATCTGAAGGTTCAGGAATGCCGAGAGGTTGCTTATCTCTTTCTTGACGGATTCAAGACCGACAAGGCCCTGCAGCATTGCGAGACACTCTGTGTAGTCAACGGCCTTCGGTGCCTCGTATGGTATGTCTTCCTCTACGATGGTCATCAGCTGCTCGTCTGACATGTTCATGAGTTTGTGCTTCTCAAGACGCTGTGCCTGACGCTTACATATTGAGTCGAAGAGTTGGCGCATGGTACGTCCGTTGGCAAAGTCTCTGTCACGGCTCTGATACATCTCGCCAATCATCTTCTTTGTAATGGCTATGGCAGCATCATCGAACACATACTTCTTGTCTTTTGCAAACGACAGCAATATCTGTAACAATTCGTCAGGGCTATAGTCATCGATATTGAGGAAATAGTTGAAACGGCTGCGGAATCCCACGTTGATTCGGAACAGATTCTCCATCTCCATTCGATAACCTGCCGCAATAACCACAAACTTACCCCGGTCGTCTTCCATGCGCTTCATCAGGGTTTCGAGAGCCTGCGCTCCCTGGCTGTCGCGCTCGCCGCTCTGACTCAGGGGAGCAAGGGTGTATGCCTCGTCAACAAACAATATGCCTCCCATCGCTTTATCGCATAACTGGTTCACCACCTTGGGAGTTTCGCCCTGATACTGGCTGACCATCTTTGAACGGTCAACTTCAACCACATGTCCGCTGTCGAGATAGCCGATAGCTGCAAGTATCTCACCGAGCTTGCGTGCCATAGTGGTCTTTCCCGTCCCGGGATTGCCCGTAAGCACAATATGCATTGACATCTTTTCCTGCTCTCCAAGACCGCGCTCGGCACGCTCCTGGGCATTTTTCACGGCGTATGCAATCTCTCGAACGGCAGCCTTCACCTCGTTCATGCCGATATACTTGTCCATGTCGCCAAGAATATCCTCAAGCGTGCGCTCCTCAGGCACGTATCCGCGAATGTCGATGTCTTCTATCTGAGTGGCTGCGCTTCCGCGACTGATGAAGTTGGTGAAGATGTCCTCAGCCACATTTACTGCCACATGAGCATATCCAAACGTGTCGTCCTTTATTTTCAGCTGATACTTGAAGTAGCGCTGCAACTTTATTTCCGCAGCCTGCGAATAGTCGGTAAGTCCGTATTTGACACGCAGAGTCTGACGACATATCTGACACAATTCCAAGAACGACGGTATAGGCAGACGGAACGTATATTTGAAACGGTTTGCAACAGCAGGGTTACATGCAAGGAAGTCGTCGAGCCCCTTGGGCAGTCCTGAGATTATTACTATTGGGTCGTCTTCCCACTTATCCATCTCGACAAAGAGTTTGTCGAGAGGATTAACCTGATTGGAATAGCGGTCGGGTAAAAGTTTCTGGACGTTGTCAAAAAACAGGATACCGCCGCGTGCCTTTTTTATATTGTCGTCCCAATTATCGACAAAACGCTGATAGTCAACGGCATCGACTATAGTGAGTTTCGATTTTTCTATAATATGGTTCTGCAGGAAATATTCGCTGATTACCTCTGCCAACTGGGTCTTTCCCGTTCCTGTCTCACCTATTATTATAGAATTGACGCTGATGCGAACCTTTGCCATATCCTGGCGCGAGCGCAGGAACTTGTATGTGTCAACTACCGTCTTGAGCTGTTGTTTGACCTCTTCGAGACCAATCATCTTGTCAAGAACGTCAGTCTGGGCTATAGGTTGTCCACACCATTTGCAAAACTTTGCTATCGGGCGGTTTTCATTATGACAATGCTCACACTGCATACAGTAACGCTTTCATTAATTTTTAATTGTTTTCCAACTCAATTCCGTTGGCAGCATCGTTTGTTGCTCCCACTATCGGAGTGTCGAGAACATCATCATTGTCATCGTCCACGGGCTGCTTGATGAACGTCGGGTTGGGCTTGTTCATATACGACGGACTGTAAAGCACAAGCTCGCCTATAAGCAGCAAGGCCATCAGGCTCCACAGGACATAGTGCACTATGCTTTCGCCAGATGCCGAACGCATCTGGTTCTTCACGTCGTCCAGTACACCGAACTTAGATCCCTTGAAATGGTATGACTTCTGCCTGAAAGTATAATAGAGCGGTTCGAGCAGCGCCGATTTCACATCATCGCTATCCATAACCTCGGCGAAGAGTTTCTTGTCGGCCTTATGTTCGCTGCCACGGTTATAGTCGGTGAAGTAGCAAACAGCAGTATAGACAAGCGTAAGCAGAACAATCAGTGGAACAAGCATTCCCGGATGACTTCCCATAACATACTTTATCAGCAAAATAGCAACTATAGATGTGGCGGCACCTATGCCTCCGAAAAGGCACGACAGTACGAATCCGTAGCCCTTCATGAATTCCCTTACGGCAAGAATGATGGCAGAAACTCCGCCAACAGGCACCCCCACCGTCCAGAAGAGATTCTCACGGAATACCGCTTTATCGCCTACTCCGGCATATACCAGCAATCCAAGCCATACGGCCACCAACGAGTAGAACAATGCGAACCACGTACGTTCTTTCGCTTTTGCTGATGTATATATATTCCGCACCTCTGCCACTTTCTGTGCCGTCTCTTTCTTGGCATTCTCAAAACGCTTGTAGAAAGGCTGCTGCATATCGATTTCACCCAACTTCAACAGCCATTGTTCAAGCTTCCGCTCATAACTGAAGTCGGCAACGAAGTCTTCTTCCGGGTTCTCGTGATAGAACACTGCGAGCCACTGTGCGAAACTGCCGGTACGCATTTCCGTGCGCAGCTCAGAATTCATTGCAGGCTGTATCTCGTCGGGAGATTTCAGTGTTTGCTTGTTCTTCAGCAGATATGTTGGCTTGGCACCAAGAATGCGACAGAAGCGGTAAGCTGCAGTACGCAGGTCGTATGCGCCGAGACGGTCGCGGTTTTCCTCCGACTTCAAGTCGAAACATCTGTTGGCATTTGCCAGCTGCTCCATCCATCCGTGCACCTGGGCATAGTAACAGAACTGTCCGTTGGGATCGGCATATTCTGAGACTGCTTCGGCAAAAGCTGCGTCGCTGAGCGACTGCCACCGGCGCAACTGTTCTGCCATTAACTCGCCTATTTGCTGCGGAGTGTTGGCATTGTTCAAATCGTAGGCACACTCCCTGTCAACATTGTACAGCACTTTGTATGCAAGTTGTTTTGAGTATGGCTGGCCTTCGGTCATTATTCTTACCGACTCGCACGCCATCTTTCCCTCATGGCTGTACATCCACGAGAGCAACCTGCCGTCGGTGATGCTTTCCCATGTGTCTTCGTCAAGCTTCTGCGTTCCGAACATCTTCACGATTTCCTCGATTGTAGCTGTCGGATATTTTGTGCTGAATGGTATGTCGGCATCGAGTTCATACGCCGTGCGCAATATTGCCTTACGTCCCTCAAGATTTGCCTCAAGTGTGAAGTAGGAGCGCAGACGACTGATATCGCAGTCGCTGTGCGACTCTGCATAAAGCCAGAAGCGGTCGTTTGGATTCTGCAGGGCAATAATATACTCATCAACGTAAGTGAGCATTGAAATAACCATGCTGTGCACATCGTCGCACTTGTTCCCGTGCAAATCCTTGTAGGGATAAGTAGGTTCCATGGCATAAACGGATGCCATCAGTCCTGCATGCTGGTCGATGGGGTATCTGTTTGTGACAATTTCCTTCACGGCCATGCTCAGTTTTGTGTTGCCGCAGGCATCAAGCCAGTTGGTTATCCTGCCTGTATATAAATAGCCTACTGCTATACGCTCATTGTTTACGAGCAACGGTATCAGTTCATGCACATTGTCGGCCACGAGATTGCGCTCGGGATCAACTATGAAGCTTTTGTACTTCAGTATTGGAGAACTGATGTCAACCTCGACATTCTCTCCTAGGAACCACCTCTCCACTTCTTCATACCCCCATCTCTTCTGCGGGTTTACGGCAGTCAGTCCCATTACTATCATCCTCACCCTGTCGGGCAGTTCGTTGATTCCGGGAAGCCTTCCCTCGCTCTTGCGTCGCATCATTATTCGCTCGTTCGATTTGAGAGGGTTGTCTCCGAGCCAAATTGTCATCAGTGTTATTCCGAGCGAATAGTAATCCACCGACGGGGTGATTTCCACTTCGCCGTCGATGACGTCATTGTACATCTCTGGCGCAGCATAAACCGGCGTGCGTGCTTGTGTTGTCCGATGCAGGCTCTCGTCGGCTTCGAGAATACTTGATATTCCGAAGTCGCCAAGCACTACTTGGGTTTTCTTTTCGTCACGGAAGAAGAAGTTACCCGGCTTTATGTCTTTGTGGATGATGTTATTGTTGTGACAATAGGCAAGAGCAGCAGCAGCTTGCAGTGCTATTCGGCAGAACTTGTTGTAGTCGCCGTTGACACAATAGTTATCAAACGAGCCTCCACGCAGATATTCCATAAGCTCGTAGTCGCGGTTTTTCCCATCCACATAGGTCTTGCCAAAGTCGTAGGTCTTGACAATCATCTCGAATTCGAAGTTGCTTATAATCTTCATAAGCCTCTTCTTCATGGTGAAATTCGGATAATATACTTTCAAGACATATTCTTTGTCATCGCGCTTTACGAGAAACACCTGAGCCTCGCCAGTATTGTCGCTGAGACATTTTTCGCTGTGATACACCTTGCCCTTGAGCAGGAAATCGACTCCGTCAACAATCCCGCCGTCGGTCTGATTTGTTCCATCGCGCATCGATAGCGAAATGTTGCCGTGAATACCGTCTCCATTTGGAGCCACAATGGTCTTGTTAAGGTCTGGTGTGTCATTACTTGATTTTCCTGTTACAGTGTTGGTATTTCCGGCAGGAAAACCGGCAGAATCGCCGGGACGCAGTGTTCTCAGTGTTACATCATCCATTATTTGTCGTCTTTAATATCAGCGGTTCTGTTTTTACCCAAAATAACCCACTTGCCTCCAAGATGCGGTTTGGCACATCCGCACGGACTGCTGTGCATTGCCCCTTTCCAGTTGCACACCCATGCCAGTCGCACTCCTATGGGCTTGCTGGCCATGGCAAAGTTTCTTGCCTTGACCGGCGAAGGCATTGGCGGGACTGCCATTCGGTCAAGGATAGCCGTAAGGTCGCTCATGCATTTCTGCTTCTTGTTGTCAAGCTCTTCCATCGTCATTCTTTTTGTGTGGCGGGGCGGTATCTGTGGATACTGCTTTCCGGCATCCTTTGCAAGTAAGGTAAGAACGCGCTCACGAAGTTTCTCGTTCGCTTGTTCTCTCATTATGTCGCGCTCGCTTGAATATGGCAGACAGTTATCCAGCTGCGACAGCTGTCCGGCTATTTCAATGAGCTGCTGGTATTCCGGGTCGCGTTCCAGCTCTTTCACAAGCTGTTGTGCTTCCGTCGTGATGGCAGTTCCACACTGTTTGCAGAAAGCGAAATCGTTGACAGTACGACACACGGGGCAAACTACACCTCCTCTCGGGTTTCCGCATTCCGGGCAATAGGCTTCATTTCCGGAAAGCCGTGCTCCGCAGTATGAGCACACATCCCTCTTGGTATAGTGATGGCAAGCCTCGCAGAAGTCGGCGTCGGCATCGAGCGCAGCACCGCAATACGGGCAATTGGTCTTTCCGATAGCCTCGCCGCAGGCAGAACAATAAAGAGCCTCAGGATCATTCACCGTACCGCAATATTGGCATGTAATCCCTCCAGCCGGCTGTCTGGCTTGCTGATAAGCCGCATTTGCTGCCATCGGCTGTTCCGCCACAGGCCTTGTTCCAGGAGCATTTATGCTCCGTTGCTGCATACCTCTGTCTGTGCGCTGCATATCTGAATTGAAATCGTTTACCATACTATAGATTCGTGGTTATTTTCTTGCAAAATTAACAAAAAATTCGCTATATATATGAAAAAAACCGCAACAAATTTCCATTTGAAGCGGTCTTTTTATAATAATTAACGTTTTGTATCACGTTTCACCATAATTGCAAGCGTTTGTCCTTAGGCAGGAACATTTTGTCTCCCTCTTTCACCCCGAAGGCATCATACCACATATCGATGTGCTGCAAGGCACCATTTACCCTCCATCGCCCGAGCGAATGAGGGTCGCTCTTTGTCCTGTTGCGTATTTCTGCTTCGGTTACATTTCCTGCCCATACTCCTGCGTATGCAAGGAAGAATCGCTGATCGCCAGTAAAACCGTCGATAACCGGCAGCTGACAGCGTCTGGTGGCATTTTTATATGCCGCAAATGCGACCTGCAGCCCACCATGGTCGGCAAGATTCTCTCCGAGCGTAAGCCTTCCGTTGGCATTGAGATCTGGCAGAACTTTGATATTTGAGAAGAAATCGGCATATTTATCCGTCCGTTCTGTAAAGTTCTTTCCGTCCAGCTCCGTCCACCAGTCGTGCATGTTTCCATCCTTGTCATACTGCCGTCCCTGATCGTCGAAGCCGTGAGTCATTTCATGTCCGATAACAACACCTATAGCACCATAATTAAACGCATCGTCGGCAGTAGGATCGAAGAAAGGCACTTGCAGTATTCCCGCCGGGAAGCATATCTCGTTGGTCGTAGGATTGTAATATGCGTTTACCGTCTGCGGAGTCATGTACCAATCGTCACGGTCAACAGGTTTTCCTGCAAGATGTTCTACCATATATTGCGTCCAGAACGTCCTGCACGCCACGATGTTCTCGTAGTATGACTTTTCCGGGTCGATGTTCAGTTTCGTAATGTCAGTCCACTTGTCGGGATATCCTATCTTCACATAGAAGGTGTTCAGTTTCAGCAGTGCGTTCACTTTTGTCGAATCGTCCATCCAGTCTTGTGCAGCAATGCGTTCGCCAAGAGCTATCCTAAGGTTCTCGACAAGTTGCTTCATCCGTTCCTTCGACGATGCAGGGAAATATTTGCTTACATAAATGCGTCCGAGAGCCTCGCCCATCTGACTCTGCACCTGCGTTGTGGCACGTCTCCACAGTGGGTGGTCCTGCTTACGTCCGGCGAAAGTCTTGCCGTAGAAATCGAATCTCTCCTGTCGCACCTTGTCGTTCAGGAATCCGGCAGCTGAGCCAATTACTCCCCACAGCATCACATCTCGGTATTCAGCCGGTTTGATGTCAGCGAATATTTTGTCGGCAGCATCCATGAACTCAGGCTGCCCTACAATCATCTCCTGAATATCCTTTGCCTGCACACCGCGTGCCTGCATCAGTTTCTCAAGCATAAAGTGAGGATAACGCCCGTTGAATTCCGCAAGAGTCATCTTATTGTAGTTGCGTTGCGGATCTCTCAGTTCCGTACGGCTGCGCGAAGCCTTTGCCAGCGCAGTCTCTATCTTCATGATGTTCCGCATCTTCTTAGCAGATTCCGACTTGCTGTAGCCGAAGAGCTGAAACATATTTACGATATGTTTCTTGTATGCCTCACGTATCTTTGTCGTTGCCTCGTCGTTTTCCAGATAATAGTCTTTCTCACCGAGTGTCAGTCCACTTTGTCCAATGTTCAGAATATTCATCGTAGCGTTCTTCTCGTCGGCTCCGAATCCAGCAGTGAAGAACTCAGCGTCTCCCTGCTTTGCCAGCTCCAGCTGGACTTCGAACAGCTGTGCGACGGTCTTTGCACCGTCCAGTTTCTTCAGCATCGGCAGTACCGGGCTGATGCCTTCTTTCTCGCGGCGTGCCGAGTCCATTGCCAGCTTATACAAGTCGCTCAGTTTCTGTTCGACGCTACCTTTTTCATAGGTGTTGCTTTTCAGCTCGTCGAGAATAGCGTTAATGCGCTTGTTGTTGTCTTCGGCCAGACGGTCGAAGCTGCCGTAGCGCGAATAAGCGGCAGGCAGTGGGTTTGCCTTCATCCATCCGCCACAGGCATACTCATAAAAGTCGTCGGCAGCGCGTACGCTGGTGTCGAGGTCGGCAAGATTGAGTCCCGACTTCAGCTGTGTCTGCCCCATGGCAGCCACACTCATCGTTGTAATTGCCATAATAGTAAATAACTTTTTCATTTTTTGTCTTATTCTTATTTTTTCATTTCTTCAAGCTCCTCAGAGATTTGCTCCCACCGCTCCACTTCTTCGTCGAGCGATCGCTTGGTGTCGGTATATTCCGTGACAAGCTTCATGTCGGAAGCATTCTCCGGATCCATTAGCAGCTGGTCCAGTTCCTTCAGCCGCTTCTCCATATCGTTTATCTTGCGCTCGGAGTCTTCTACCATACGCTCCAACTTGCGCATTCGGTTGCGGTTCTCCTTGTGGTCATTATACGATGCCGCCTTTGGCGTTTCCTCCGCCCGTGCCGGCATAGCTTTCTGCACCTTCACAGCTGGCTCTGCCGGTATCGTCTCGGCATCGCTTTGGCTTCTTATCCAGTCGTAGATACCTCCGAGATGTTCCCTCACCTTTCCTCTTCCAAACTCATACACCTTCGTCACAAGCCCGTCGAGGAACTCCCTGTCGTGGCTCACGATGATTGCCGTTCCGTCGAATGCACGTATTGCCTCCTTCAGCACATCCTTCGACGGCATGTCAAGATGATTGGTAGGCTCGTCGAGAATGAGCATGTTGACCGGCTCAAGCAGCAGTTTTATCATTGCCAGGCGGCTGCGCTCGCCACCACTGAGCACCTTCACCTTTTTGTCGCTTGCTTCGCCTCCGAACATGAAGGCTCCGAGAATGTCGTTTATCCTCATACGTATTTCGCCCTTCGCCACATTGTCGATGGTCTCGAACACCGTGAGGTTCTCGTCTAATAGCTGTGCCTGGTTCTGTGCAAAATATCCTATGCGGATGTTATGGCCTATCTTCAGTGTTCCGTCGAATGGAATCTCTCCCATTATACATTTCACGAGAGTTGATTTTCCCTCGCCGTTCTTTCCGACAAAAGCCACCTTCTCGCCGCGCTTGACGGTGAGGTTTACGTTCGAGAACACCGTATGTTCTCCGTATCTCTTCCCGACCGTATCGCAGATGACGGGATAGTCGCCTGAACGCAAACATGGCGGGAATTTCAGGTGCAGTGCCGAGTTGTCCACCTCATCTACTTCTATTGGCACGATTTTCTCCAGCTGCCTCAGCCTCTGCTGCACCTGTATTGCCTTTGTTGCCTGATATCTGAACCGTTCCACGAACGCCTTAATGTCGGCTATTTCCTTCTGCTGGTTCTCGTATGCACGCAACTGCTGCTCTCGGCGTTCCTTTCTCAGCACCACGTATTCGCTGTACTTCACGCGGTAGTCGATAATCTTTCCGCACGATATCTCCAGAGTACGGTTTGTCACATTATCTATGAAAGCTCGGTCGTGGCTCACGAGCACCACTGCACTTGCAGACTGTGCGAGGAACTGCTCAAGCCACTGTATGCTCTGTATGTCCAGATGGTTAGTAGGCTCGTCGAGCAGCAGCACGTCGGGCCGCTGCAGCAGAATCTTTGCCAGCTCGATACGCATACGCCATCCTCCGGAGAACTCGCTTGTGGGACGTTCGAAGTCCGTGCGTTCGAATCCGAGTCCTGTCAGTGTTCTCTCTAACTCGGCTTCGTTGTTCTCCGCTCCCATCATCATATATCGCTCGTGCTCCGTCGAGAATTTCTCTACCAGCTGCAGATAGCTCTCGCTCTCATAATCAGTGCGTTCGGAAAGCTCTCGGTTCAGTTTCTCAAGGCGCTCAGCCTGTGCCGTTGTATTCGAGAATGCCTTCTGAGCTTCCTGTCGCACTGTGGTGTTGTCCTGAAGCACCATCACCTGCGGCAGATATCCTATTGTGCATTCATTCGGCACGCTGATAGTGCCATCAGTGGGTTTCTGCTTGCCGCACAGTATTTTCAGGAGCGTGGATTTTCCTGCTCCATTCTTTCCCACGAGTGCAATCCTGTCACGTTCGTTGATGACGAAACTTGCGCCGCTGAAGAGCGGTTTCACTCCGAATTCTACCTTTAGTCCTTCTACAGAAATCATAATTTAACGAAAAGACTGCACAGGAATCCTGCACAGTCTCTTATAATAGCATCTACGCTGATTACTTCACCTTAGCCACAATAGCCTTGAATGCCTCGGGATTGTTCATGGCGAGGTCGGCAAGCACCTTGCGGTTGATTTCGATACCAGCCTTCGTGAGTGCACCCATGAGCGACGAATAGCTCATGCCCTCCTGACGTGCGGCAGCGTTGATACGCTGAATCCAGAGTGCACGGAAAGTGCGCTTCTTGTTCTTGCGGTCACGATAAGCGTATGTGAGACCCTTCTCCCATGTGTTCTTCGCTACTGTCCAGACATTCTTACGTGCACCGAAGTAGCCACGCGTAAGCTTTAATATTTTCTTTCTCCTTGCTCTTGAAGCAACGTGATTTACTGATCTTGGCATAGTTCTTCTTACTTTAAATGTTCGACAATAGGATTAACGTAAATTCAGAAGCTCGCGCACCTGCTTGAGGTTCGTAACATCTACGAGAGTCTGGTGAACCAGGTTTCTCTTCTGCTTCTTTGTTTTCTTGGTCAGAATGTGACTGTGATAAGCGTGATGACGCTTGATTTTTCCTGTTCCGGTGAAGCTGAAACGCTTCTTGGCTCCGGAGTTTGTCTTTACTTTTGGCATTGTTTTTTGTTTTTAATTGTTATTATTAGCGGCGGCAACGCATATACCGGGCGTTACGCACCTT
>ODAI011217302.1_pt1 | contig 24316 bp, 35 predicted proteins | sample 1539321 | NCBI WGS metagenome assembly ODAI01 (sample SAMN02144231, study PRJEB22623) | gut metagenome | biome: sheep rumen | host: Ovis aries | place: New Zealand | reverse complement strand
TACGAAAAATTTATCACGAGGAAGAGGAATGGATTACAAAGGAATCGACTATCTCAAGAAAAAACTGAAGAAAAAGAGGGATAGAGTTAAGCTCCGTTATAAGGTTTACGAAATGAAGGAGCATTCAAAGACAACAGAGACAACTATACCCAGGCACTTAAGGGAGCAGTACCACTCTATTCTTGGGTGGTGCAGTAAGGCGGTGGACAGTTTGTCGGACCGTCTTATTTTTAGTGGATTTAGTGATGATCTAATGGACTTTAACGGGATATTTAATCTAAATAACCCTGATGTGTTCTCCGATAGTGCAATACTGTCTGCGCTCATAAGCTCATGCAGTTTCGTGTATATCTCTGCCGATGAAAAAGGGTTCCCGAGGCTACAGGTGATAGACGGCGGAAATGCCACAGGCGAAATCGACCCAATAACAGGGCTGATGCATGAGGGCTATGCGGTTTTAGAGCGAGATAGTAGTGAAAACGTAATTGAAGAGGCTTATTTCACAAAAGAATCAACAGCCTATTACAACCGTGGGAAGTTGGAGCAAGAAGTAAGACACGTCAACAGTAGAGGCGAAGGGGTACTCAATTATTGTGCATTAGTCCCGATAATCAATCGACCCGATGCGGTGAGACCGTTCGGACATAGCGTAATCAGTAGGTCGTGCATGTATTGGCAAGAGTACGCCAAGAGAACCCTTGAACGTTCTGATGTGACGGCAGAGTTTTACTCATTCCCTCAAAAGTATGTAGTCGGAACGTCACCCGATGCCGAGACTCTTGAAAGTTGGCGAGCCACAATATCAACGTTCTTGCAGTTCGACAAGGACAGTGACGGCGATCATCCGATACTTGGCCAGTTCAACACCCCGTCCATGAGTCCGTTTACGGAACAGTTAAGGACGGCGGCAAGCGGTTTTGCCGGGGAGACAGGACTCACCCTTGACGATTTAGGCTTTTCAACCGACAACCCGAGTAGTGCCGATGCGATAAGGGCGGCGCACGAAAGTTTGCGGATCAAGGCGAAAAAGGCACAGCGTACCTTCGGTACTGGTCTAATCAACGTTGGATATATCGCCGCGTGCATGCGTGACGGTTTTAAGTTTGAGCGCGAAGTCATTTATCAGACAAAGCCAAGGTGGGAGCCAATATTCACCCCGGACGCGTCCAGTATGGGCGTGTATGGTGATGCGATATTGAAGATAAGCCAAGCAATGCCAGGTTATTTGACAGAAGAAAAAATCAGAGATTTGTTAGGTATTTAGTATGGATATAGTGCCGGAACTGCTCAAAAGAGTGCAAGACGAATTTAATAAGCTGTACGAATCGAACACCAAAGCAAAGCGAATCATAAAGCTTGTTGATAGTGGCGATGCTACGTATGAGGAAATGGCAGATTTTTCGGTTACTATTGGAGAGCTCATGGCAAAGGCGTATAAGACTATTACGTCCGAGGAACTGCCCGATGGCATGATGTATTTCAACATTGCTGATAGAGTAATCCGTCCGACACTGGAAACCGCACAAGAGTTAGTTTTGGAGCAGTCCGCACTTACACAAAAGGCCTTGAACACTAAAGCAGGGTTAGGGCTAAACGCAGTCAAAGGCGAAGTCAACCAAAGCAGAATTAAGGGCATAGTTGACAGGCTAACTGCCGAACCGTTTGAAAATGTTAGGTGGATATTGTCGGAACCAGTGGTCAACATGCTCCAATCGAGTGTCGATGATACTATCAAAGCAAATGTCGAGTTCCACGCAAAGGCAGGGCTGCGGCCTGTTATTAAGAGGACGTATAATCCTGTACCGATAACCACGTACATCAAAAGAGGCAAGAACGGCAAGATTTATGGTCCTTATCAGCAGACTAACCCCATGCCGTGTAAATTCTGCATGAGCCTTGCGGGTACTTACGACTATGACACAATATCTCGTGAAGTATATCGAAGGCATGAGAATTGTCGTTGTAAGGTGATATATGACCCTCGAAACGGCAAAGTGCAAGACGTACACAACAAAACTTGGCAAGAAGTAAATCAAGAGGCAATAGAAGAAAGAGTTGCAAGTGCCGAAAACGTTCAGGAATGAGCTACGATCCTATACAGGGCGGAATATACCTTAACAAAGAAGTCCTCAAGAACCCCAAGGCGTTCAATAAAATGATGGAGGATGAAAAAAGAGCTTTCCAAATTGTGAGGGAGAATCTTTCCACGTTAACAGGGCACGATAGAGAAGTAGCCGAAAGATATTTGGCGTCAGGGCGCAGTTTAGTTGGTGGCGATAGTGTAAACGACCTGTTAAGGCACGAAATCGGGCACCACGTACAATGGACAAAGCTCACGCCGGAACAGGTTAACGAATTGTCGGCGCGTATGAAAGACTACGCAAAGGGGTTAAGTGGGTATGCGCAAAGTTCAAACAGCGAGTACATAGCGGAAAGTTTTGTAGCATACGAAAAAGGAGAATATAGCAAATTAGACCCCAAATTCATTGAGTTTATTAGGGGCAAATAACAGACAATATTAGAGGCGCAATAATGCGTCTTTTTTATTGGATAGATTTAGGAGGGTTATCATGGCAGACCGAAAAGGAAGCCAAGAACCCACCACAAAAGTTGTTATCCCGTTCGAGAGTAGTAGAGGAAGCGAGGCGATAGAACTTTACGAAAAAACAGGGAGAGAAGCCCAGGAATGGCAGAAAAACATGATTGCCGAGATCATGGCAGAGACCGAAGACGGACTGTGGACACACACACGTTACGGCTACTCTTTGCCCAGGCGAAACGGTAAGAATGAAGTTGCATGCATCCGTGAACTATGGGGGCTGATGCAGGGCGAACACATAATACATACGGCGCATCGCGTCACTACGAGCCATGCCGCATGGGAGCGGTTGATTATGCTTTTAGAAAAAGCAGGCATCAAACATACCTCAATCAGGGCGGTAGGACGTGAAAGCATAACGGTTAAGTCAACAGGCGGACGCTGTGAGTTCAGGACTCGAAGCTCAAAAGGCGGACTGGGCGAAGGCTTTGACCTATTGGTAATCGATGAAGCGCAAGAGTACACAGACGACCAAGAGAGCGCGCTTAAGTATGTTGTGACGGACAGCAGAAACCCACAAACACTATTATGTGGAACCCCACCGACTCCAATTAGTAGCGGCACAGTATTCATCAAATATCGGAGAGACGTATTACAAGGCAAGAAACAGAATGCCGGATGGTCATCGTGGGAAGTAGAGACCGAACAAGACCCCAAGGACCGCGAACAATGGTATCTAACCAATCCGAGCCTTGGGACTATATTGACCGAAAGGGCGATTGCTGACGAAATCGGAGACGATGTAATAGATTTCAACATTCAAAGGCTTGGTCTATGGATAAGGTACAACCAAAAGAGCGCAATAACTAAAGCCGAGTGGCATGCCCTTGAAGTTGAGGTGCTACCAAAACTGAAAGGAAAGTTGGCAGTTGGCATCAAGTTCGGTCATGACGGCACAAATGTCGCCTTGTCTATAGCGGTTAAGACTGACGAAGATTTTGTCTTTGTCGAGACTCTTGATTGCAGACAAAGGCGAGACGGCAACCAGTGGATTATCGACTTTTTGCGCAAAGCCGAAGTTGGCACAGTAGTTGTTGACGGCCAAAGCGGACAAAAGCTACTTGTAGACGAACTCCAAGGCATGAAACCAAAGCCAATTCTCCCGACAGTAAAAGAAATCATCAACGCAAACAACCTATTTGAGCAAGATCTGACGCAGGGCAGAATCTGCCACAGGGGACAACCCTCACTCGTACAGAGCATATCCAATTGCGAAAAGAGGGCAATCGGTAGCAATGGCGGCTTTGGTTACAAATCGCTTAACGAGGGGATAGAAGTTGCACTCATGGAGAGCGTAATTCTTGCCAATTGGGGGTTATCCGAAATGAAACCCGAACGAAAACAACGAATAAGGTACTAAGTACCAGGTACGCGACACCAGCGGCAAAGGTGGGAAAGGATTTGACATGGCTGAATTTAAAATCATTGAGACACAGGAAGAACTCGACAGAATCGTGGGCGAACGAGCAATCAGGGAAAAGGAGAAGTTCGCAAAAGTAGAGGAAAACTACAAGAAGCAGATAGCGGAATTTGAAAAGACCCTTGCTGAACGTGACACGATGATAAGCGAGTTATCCGAAACACAGAATAGCCACAATGATGAAGTGGCGAAATTAACGGCGGAAGTTGCCGGACTAAAGTTAAATGACCTTAAGCACAGAATCGCTAACGAGTACAGCTTACCTTATGAACTGGCAGGCAGACTCACAGGCGATGACGAGGACAGCTTAAAAAAAGACGCCGAGAACCTAAAAAGGTACATTGGCGCACAGAGGACGGCTCCGCCCTTAGCCACGGCAGAAGTTGAGCCTGAAGATACTAAAAAATCAGATTTTAGAGAGTTAGCAAAAAAGATTGCGGAAAGGAATTAAAATGGCAAACGTAATAGCAAGAGGGGAAATGCTCCCTGCAAGAATCGTTGAATCAATGTTCAGCGGAGTGAAGGGCCACTCCTCACTCGCAAAAGTAAGCGGTCAAGACCCAATGGCATTCAACGGAAATGAATACTTTGTATTCAATATGGACAAAGAGGCTGACATTGTAGGCGAGAACGGCGCAAAGTCCAACGGCGGCGGCACAGTAACAAGCGTTATTGCAAGACCTGTAAAGTTTGAATACGGCATGAGAGTATCTGACGAGTTCCGTTATGGCACAGAGGAATACAGAATCAACATCCTTGAGCAGTTCGCAGACGGCGCGTCCAAGAAGTTCGCTCGCGGTCTCGACATAGGCGCAATCCACGGCGAGAACCCAAGAACAAAGGAAGCATCCGAAGTAATCGGAGACAAGCACTTTGACATAAAGGTTACACAGACAGTTAATTACACAGCAGCAACGCCGGACACCAACCTGGATGCAGCAGTAGCACTTATCCAGGCAGCAGACGGAGACACAACAGGTCTCGTAATGGCTCCGGCATTCGCAAGCGCAATGGCTCAAATCAAAGTAAACGGAGTTACACAGTACCCAGAATTTAGATTCGGAAGAAAACCCGAGAGTTTCTATGGCATGCTGACTGACGTTAACAGCACAGTTAATTTTGATGATGCTGCCGACATGGCCATCATCGGCGACTTTGCAAACGCCTTCAAATGGGGCTACGCCAAAGAAATCCCACTCGAAGTAATCGAGTACGGTAATCCTGACAACGATGCTGAAGCAGGCGATCTCAAGGCACACAACCAGGTATACCTCCGTGCTGAAGCATACATCGGATGGGCAATCCTTGACCCGACAGCATTCGCAAGAATCATAACAGCATAGGTGACGAGTCATGAAGTATTTAAACAGGAGAACAGGTAAAGTAATCGATGTTGACGGAATAATAAGAGGCGATGATTGGGAACCAGTAGCAGAGAAGGTTGAAAAGCCAAAGGCAGAGGAGCCCAAAAAGGAAGGTAAGAGAAAATGACAACTTACGCAACGATAACCGATTTGCAAACGCTATGGCGACCACTAACAGCAGCCGAACTCGCAAGGGCGGAGGCATTGCTTGAAGCGGTGACGGCAAGGCTTAACAACGAGGCAGAGAAAGTGGGTAAAAATTTACCCCTTATGGTCCAGGCTGACGAGAACCTCGCAGAAACGGCTAAATCGGTTACCGTTGACATAGTCGCAAGAGCGTTAATGACATCAACAGACCAAGAGCCGATGACACAATACAGTCAATCGGCCCTTGGGTATAGTGTTAGCGGCACGTTTTTAGTACCTGGGGGCGGTCTTTTCATTAAGACTAATGAGTTAATAGCCTTGGGACTAAAAAGACCAAGATACGGAGGATTTGACCCTTATGCGTATACACGGAATAACGATACAACTGATTAACAAAGTTGCAGGGGCGGTAGATAAATTCAATCGTCCCACGTACACGGATGCAGAGCCGATAGACGTTGAGGATGTGCTTGTGGGTGAACCTTCATCGGATGACATCATCAATGCAACCAATCTGCATGGCGCAAAGGTCAAGTACACAATCGCAATTCCTAAAGGCGATACTAACACTTGGGAAGGTGACGTTATTATTTGGGGCGAACGCTACCATATCATAACAAAACCCACGCAGGGGATTGAAGAAAACATCCCCTTGCGATGGAATAAAAAGGTTATGGTGGAGGGCTATCATGGCTAAAGTAAAAGTGTGGATAGATATAAAAGCATTTAGCGAGGTTGTGCTAAAAGGTCAAGGCATGCAAGCGTTAGTTAAGCAAGTGGCGGACGCTACAGTTAGCAATGCAGGGGACGAATACGAGGCCACTGTAACAGTAGGCAGTAAGAGGGTAACCGCAAGGGTGCACCCTGCAACCCCTCATGCATACTACAGCAACAAAAAACACAACACTATGCTTAAGGCAGTAGGGAGCGTGAAGATATGATTGAGGTTATAATTCTAAATCACTTTTTGAAGAAAAGCGAAACCCCAACGTACATGGAGGAACCCAAAAACCCACCCGAAAAGTACAGGTTGATAGAAAAGACAGGAGGCGGTCAAAATGACCGTCTTTTTAGTAGCACTCTCGCGATTCAAAGCTATGCTCCAACAATGGCAGAGGCAGCGGACATAAACGAAGAAACAAAGGCAATCATGTTAGAGGCTGAAGCCTTGCCGGAACTGGGGCGCATCCGTCTAAATTCCGATTACAACTATACCGACACAGACACAATGAGGTATCGCTATCAAGCGGTATATGACATAGTCCATTATTAGGAGGAGAAATATGGCAACTCAAAATACTACAACTAATGTGAGCATGGGTAAGCCAAAAATCGGCGGTTCGATTTTTGTTGCCCCATTGGGGACAACGGTACCATCCAACGCCACAACCAACTTAAACAATGCGTTTGAAAATGTTGGTTACATCAGCGAGGAGGGCCTTGTTAACGCAAATAGCCCCGAAACTGAGGAAATCAAGGCGTGGGGTGGCGATGTTGTGAAAAACCCACAGACAGGCAAATCTGACACGTTCACATTCACAATGATTGAAGCACTCAACACCACAGCACTTGGCGTGGCCTACGGTGCGGACAATGTAAGCGGCACGCTTGCAGAGGGAATCACAGTTAAGGCAAACAGCAAATACATCGGCGAGAGAGCCTTTGTTGTTGACATGGTGCTTAATGAGGACACCCTCAAGAGAATTGTTATCCCGAGAGGACAGCTCACCGAAGTAGGCGAAGTCTCTTACGTGGATAATGAGCTTATCGGCTATAAGGTTACAATCAGCGCACACCCAGACGGCGGCATCGATTTTGACACGCACCGCGAGTATATTCAAACCGCACCAAGCGCATAATGAGGATTTAGGAGGTCCATTATGGCAAAAATCAAAATTAAGACAACGACAGGATTTGAAATATCCGTTGATGAAAACATAGTAGACGACATGGAACTTATAGACGACCTAATGGATGTCTATCAAAAGAAGGCGGCGAACGTAAGGGACATCGTAAACCGCATGATTGGCGAAGCTCAAAGGCAAAAGCTGTACGAGCATTGCAGAGGGAAAGACGGTAGAGTATCAGCACAAAAAGTGCTTGCAGAAACCGAAGATATATTCATAAAAGCGACAAATAAGGTAAAAGCCTTAAAAAAATCGCAACCCTCGCGGTAATGGTCACGACTGACGAGGACGCACTAATTTGTGACTTTGCAGAAACTTATCACATATACGACTACAAAAAGTTGCCGACACTATACGCCGCCACGCTTGCAGAAGGCTTAAGAGATAACAGCAGAATCAAGATGGCAATTAGTAATGCTAAAGCAGACACAAGCACATTGCTATTAGCGGCGGCGGTTGACAGGCTTTCGTTTTTGGCCTGGTCCAAAACAAAGGACGCAGAGCAGAACAAAAACAGGCCTAAATCTATTGTTGAGCAACTGCAAAATAACGAAGAGAAAAAAGCAAGAATGTTTGCCACGCCTGAAGAGTTCATGAGCGTAAGGCAATCAATCATTGACAGAATTAACGGAGGGTAGATATGCCAGACATCGGGAAAGCATATATACAAATAGTACCATCCGCGCAAGGCATACAGGGTAGCATAACAAAAGCGTTAAGCGGCGAAGGAACTGCGGCAGGAACGGCAATTGGTAAAGATATAACCAGTTCGTTAACACCTGCGCTTGGTAGCCTTGGCGCGTCTGGCGGAGCAGGCTTGGCCACTGCATTAGTAGGAGCGGTGGCCGCTTTTGGTATTGGGGCAAAAATCAAGGACGTAATATCGGAAGGCCTCGCAGCGGGCGGCGCACTGGAACAGTCCCTGGGCGGTGTAGAGGCAATCTTTGGAAGTTCAGCGGACAAGGTCAAAAAGTATGCTGAAGATTCGTGGCGAACTGTAGGGGTTAGCGCAAACGAGTACATGGAGGGCGTAACTGGATTCAGTGCGGCCCTTATTAACTCTATGGGCGGAGACACCGAAAGGGCGGCGGATGTCGCAAACCAAGCCTTTATTGATATGGGCGATAACGCAAACCGATTCGGTACGGATATGGCCTCTATACAAAACGCGTATCAAGGCTTTGCTAAACAAAATTACACTATGCTCGATAACCTTAACACAATGGGGGCACTCGCCGCATAAATGAAGGGCGATGTGCGAACCGTCTCTGATTGACTTGGAACTCCTACGGAAGGACAACAGGGCGCAAGGGTAATGCCAGCGTGAACGACTAAGCGAGACGGCATCCGAGAGGATGAAGCGATAGTCTGATCTGTGCTTATAATCCGAATAAATGAAAGCACAGCTAACACAATGCAAATTGGGCTACGGTGGGACAAAGCAAGAAATGGAAAGGTTGCTTGCTGATGCACAGGCATTAAGCGGCGTAGAGTATAACATTGACAACCTGGGCGATGTCTATTCAGCTATTCACGTTATCCAAGAAGAATTAAACGTAACAGGGACCACTGCTAACGAGGCTATGACGACTTTGCAGGGGAGCGCAGCGGCAATGGGCGCAGCATGGGTTGACCTGTTGGGCAATATGGCGTTAGGCGAAAACATAGCACCATCGCTCCAAAATTTAGCAACAGCGGTAAGCGCATGGCTTTTTGACAACCTAATACCAATGGTGGTTAACATATTGTCATCGATGCCCGAAATGGTGTTTGGCCTCGTGTCCGGGATTGCTGAAGAATTATTCGTCCGAATACCCGAGATAATGACAACATTGGGCGACCTGTTAACAGGGGCACTTGACGGAATAATAGGCTTAATCACCAATGGCATTCCTACATTCTTGGAAGGATTTGCGGATCTATTTTTTACCGCAATGGACGCATTCGGTGAGATTGACTGGTTAGGCATAGGAACAAACCTCATAACGTGGATTTGGGACGGCATCAATGCCTTATTTGACACAGTGCCTAATCTACTGCTTGACATTGGAAGCAAGGCGGTTGATTGGATAACAAACATAGACTGGACAAAGGTTGGCTCGGACATTATTACGTTTATATTTAACGCAATCAATTCGCTGTTCGATAATATTCCCGGCATCCTTCAGAGCATCGGTGAAACTGCCGTAAATCTCGTAACGCGCATTGACTGGCTCGGCCTGGGTGGCAGCATTATTGATTTTATCGTAGGCGGTATCTCGGCACTGTTTGACAATATCCCTGGCACGCTCCAAAGCATCGGAGACAGCGCATGGCAACTGTTCAGCAGCATTGATTGGATTGGCCTTGGCGGTGACGTTATCGGTTTTGTTGTCAACGGAATATCGGGACTATTCAACGACATACCGGGCGCACTACAAGACATTGCGCAGACTGCTTGGGATTGGGCAAGCGGCATTGATTGGCTCGGCCTCGGTTCGGCTATTGTTAGCGGTATCGTGGACGGCTTGTGGTCGTTTGGCGCAGACATAGCAAACACCCTCGTACAGCTTGCATCTGATGCGTGGGAGTCGGCTAAGTCATGGTTAGGCATCGGCTCACCGTCAAAATTATTTAGAAACACCGTTGGTCGTTGGATTCCCCCGGGCATCGCTGAAGGTATCGACAGCACAAGAGACGTGGCCATAGATGCAATGGAGGGACTATCAAACGACATAGCAAACAGCATGGACGTTAACGCCTTAGTTGGCGCGAATGGTTCGGCACTTAACAGCGCAATTGGTAGCGGAGTAAGTAAACCGAACTATCAAATCGTTGTTGAGGCAGAAATGGACGGCACGCCGATTCGCACACAGGTTGGAAACTACGTAATAAGGAAAATCAGCAACGATGAAATGAACGCAATGATGTTCATGGGAGCAGGAGTATGATATTAGAATACGGCATAGAATTTATCCCTGATAAAGGGGAAGCGCACACAAGCCTTGAGTTTGGTTTCATCCTTGCTGAATACCCGGTGATACCAAATGCGGAGCTTGTATATAACACATACGAAATACCAGGGCGAGACGGCGAACTTGTCGAGTCAAAGAGTTATCGCAAAAACATAACGATAGCACCGACACTAACCCTTGTGGCTGACGAAGTATACCAACTCCACTATAACGACTATGTGCGGAAAGTAGAACGATGGCTTACAGGGACAGGGTGGCTGCGGATCAGCGACAACGTGGACACCTTATACAGAGTGCTTAAGGTTCAGAACGGAGGCAGCGAAAGGCAAACCCCTGTATGGGGTACACTTACCCCTGCCTTTTTGTGTGAGCCTTACGAGTACAAGACGGACGGCCTCGAAAAGTACCCGGTCTCGGGCGTGACATATAACGCATACGATTTGTGCAAGCCGATATACAGAATAACTGGCAATAGTTCGGGAACGCTCACAGTTAACGGCAATGAGATTGCAGTTAACGTAGGGCAGAACATGACAATAGACACGGCTAATCAAATCACGTACAGGACAGACGATGGGACGCTTATTATGGGCAATATTGGCGGCAATTACGAAGATATGTGGCTACCTAATGGAAATGTGTCAATTAGCATTTCTACAGGCTTAGCCGCAACAGTAGAGCCTCGTTGGGGGTGGCTGAAGTGATACAGATATACAGACCAGGCAACGAAACATTTACCGTTAACGGTGACATGACATTAATGCCATATAGAGCCGAACTTGAGGCAAGCCTTGGCGAGGTATGGACATATACGTTAGAGCATCCGATTGACGGAGCAGGACGATGGAAAAGCATTGTGGAGGGAGCGACAATCAAGGCTCCCTCTTTTAATGGTGAGCAGCTTTTCACAATCGTACACACGGAGAAAAACGAGCAATCAATCACGGCAGAGGCAGTGCCAGTAGGCATGAATGCCAAAGACGAGGTCTTTATAACCGACAAAAGACCGACAAACAAAAACGGACAAGAAGCACTCGACATATTGACAGAGGGCACACGTTACACGGGAAAGAGCAACATTACCAAAACCGCCACGGCTTACTATGAGTATGCAAACCTAATAGAGGCCTTGAATGGCGGTTCTAATTCTTTTTGCGCAAGGTGGGGCGGTGAACTCATTTTCAATAATTTCGAGTTTATCATAAACGAACGCGCCGGAGGGGACTACGGCGTAGAAGTGCGCTATGGCTTTAATATCCCTGTTAATGGATTTAGCGAGGACATAGACACAAGAAACGTTATAACAAGGATATATCCCAAGGCATACAACGGCCACAAAATGAGTAATGACGGCTACGTGGACAGCCCCATAATAAACAGCTATCCAAACGTTCATGCTGTAACGATGAAATTTGACAACGTGCGCATGGCGGAGGACGCGGGCGAGGATGAGGATGTAATCGTATGCAACAACCAAGCCGAACTCGATGCGGCACTGACTGAACAATGCGAACTTCAGTATGCGGCAGGAGTTGAAAAGCCGTTAATCTCTATCAAAGCTGACATGGTAATGCTCAACGGCATAGTAGGCTATGAGGATTACGGCAATCTCGTAACAGTCGGGTTGGGAGACACAATACATTGCAAGCACTCTGTTTTAGGCATCGTAACAGACGCACGAGTTATGGGCCTTACGTATGACAGTTTGCTCGAAAAGACAACCAGTGTTGTTTTAGGGTCTTACGAATATAACTACTTCTCTAAAGTAACCGCAATGGTCAAGAGAGTAGCTGACGCAATAAGAGCAGACGGCTCACTCGTTGCGGAACAGATACAAGGCTTTATTGACGGCGCATACGCACAGTTAAGGCTGCAAAACACGATTGCGAAAAAACAAGACGTGAGGGCAATTCTTTTTGAGGATTTAGACCCCGGCAGTCCTACTTATGGCGCGCTTGCTATAGGTACACAAGGTTGGCAAATCTCCCAAGAACGCACGGCAGACGGCAGAGATTGGGAGTGGACGACTGCGGCGACCTCAAAGGGCATAATAGCAAACACCGTTGTAACAGGCTTGTTATCTGATAAACTTGCTCGTAACTACTGGAACCTTGACACGGGCGACTTCAAGCTGAGCGGTGCAACTATAGAAAACTCTACCGTTGACGGCTATATAACGGACAATGACCTTAACACATTCAAGGCTATTATTGATAAGGCATTATCGGACTTACAGGATCAAATAGACGGTATTGTTGACACTTGGTACTACCCAGGCGAACCATCTCTTACAAAGCCTCCTGTTACCTATGACGGAAGCGACCCTGACACCGGGTGGACAACAGACGATGATAAAAGGGCGCATGTAGGCGACATTTACTACGACACCGATACGGACTACGCTTACCGTTTTCAGTATGAGAATAGTGTTTTCTCGTGGAAGCGAATAAGTGACAGCGATGTAACAGAGGCCTTAAGGCTTGCGCAACAGGCCCAGGACACCGCCGACCACAAAAGGCGTGTTTTCGTCACTACGCCATACGTGCCGTATGACGTAGGCGATATATGGATGCAAGGCGCAAATGGTGACATTCTTGTCTGCACTACCGCAAAAACAGCAACACAAAGCTATTCTGCAAGCGATTTTTCAAAGCGTAACAAATATATTGATACAGCCACCGTCAACAACTCAATTAATACGTATGACGGAACGTGGACTCAATCTAAAACGTTTAATCGTTTGACGAATAATGGTGTGCTTCAAGGTATCTACATGGAGAACGGCCAATTGTACGTTAACGGCACCTATATCAAAAGCGGTGTAGTTGACGCTGATCTTGTAAGAGCGGGAATCCTAAGAGATACGGCAGGCGTCAACTATTGGAATTTAGAAACAGGGGATTTCAGTTTAACCTCCGGGACTATAGGTGACAATGTAACACTACAACCGCTTGAAAATATTGAGTTTGGCGGCACAAATCTTTTAAGCCGTGGATTAACGGTCAACAATCCCACGGCGTACAACTTTTATCGAATCCCCTTATTTGAGAAACTTGAAGCAGAGCAAGAATACACTTTGCAGTTTTGGGGTGTTCAACTTGACTCGGGGAGTACAGGAATAGGCGTGTATTGGGGCGGTGGTAGTAACAAGCTTATATCGACCAACCTTACCCCGGACGATGCGGGTTACATTAAAGTTACATTCACAGTAACTACAGCCCAAGCATCACATTCCCAGGCCGCGAATCTGTGGCTTAATTTGTATAACTATGTGAACGGCCACGCAGGGTCAGAAGCAACAATTGAACGTTGGAAACTCGAAAAGGGCAACCGTGCCACAGATTGGAGTGTAGCACCGCAAGACGTTTCAAGTGAAATAGCAGTTGTGCAAAGTTCAGCAAATGCGGCGCAAAGTTCAGCGAACGCGGCACAGTCAACGGCAGACAGCAACACGCTAAAACTTAAGGCCATGTATGGTACATGCTCCACAGGGGCAGGAACAGCAGCAAAGGTGGTCAATGCTACCGATTTCACGCTATATGGCGGCGCAACCATAAGTGTTTATTTTACGAACACAAACACGGTAGCGAATCCGACCCTAAACGTTAATAACACAGGAGCAAGACCTATATACGCGTATGGCACCACTTTAGCAAGCCCTTATTATTGGAGTGCTAAATCTTTGGTGCATTTCACGTATGATGGGTCAAACTCACGATGGGTCATGCAGGTAGACGATCAGAAGGCGACCTTTAACCACCTTACCAATGGCGGAACTGCCCAAGGCATATACATGACCGGGGGCCAACTTTACGTTAACGCCAATTACATTAAGACAGGCACTATGGACGCTGACCTTGTGCGTGCAGGCACTTTGGCAGATACAAAGGGGCTCAATTATTGGAACCTTGAGACAGGGGAGTTTAGCCTTACATCAGGCACCATAAGCGGCGCAACTATTGACGGCTACGCCACGGACAGCGAGTTATCTGCGGTAAACACAAAAGCGGTAAACGCAGGAACTGCTGCAAGCAATGCACAAAGCACGGCCAACTCTGCAACAACAAAGGCCAACAATGCACAGACAACAGCAAATACCGCAGTTTCTAATGCATCAGCAGCGCAAAGCACAGCAGATACGGCAGTAACTAATGCAGCGGCAGCACAGTCAACAGCGGATAGCGCGGTAAGCAAAGCGAACACAGCTCAGACAACAGCAAACACCGCAGTAACAAACGCGGCAACGGCACAGACAACGGCAAACACCGCAGTATCGAATGCAAACAAAGCATTGTTAAGGCAGACCGCCATGTACGGCACGTGTTCCACAACGGCAGGAACTGCGACAAAAACAGTAACTCTTGACCCTTCGGCCGGAGATTTCGAGCTGTATAAAGGTGCCACTATCTGCGTTTACTTCACATATACGAACAGCGCATCAAGTCCACAACTAAAAGTTGGGAACACTGCCGCAAAGCCAATATATGCATACGGAAGCACCATCACCAACGTTTCAAATTATTGGTGGCAGGCTAAAGACCTGGTGCAATTCACCTATAACGGCTCACAATGGGTCATGCAGATTGACAATCAAACCGCAACCTTTAACAGGCTAACGCAAGGCGGAACCAAACAGGGAATAACGATGGACGCCAACGGCGATCTTTATATCAATGCGACTTACATTAAGTCCGGCACGCTGTCAGGTATCACCATAAACGGAAACACTGTAAGGGTAGGGGGAGCGAGCGGAACCTCTGGCGGAGGCGGCAAACTCTACGTCTACAACTCAAGCGGCACGCAGATTGGCAAATGGGATAGTAGCGGTATCAGTGTAACAAGTGGTTCTATAAGCGGTACGACAATAAGCGGCGGAACAATCAGCGGTACAACGATAAGCGGTACGACCATAAACGGCGGAACTGTAACAGGTACCACAGTAAGCGGTGGAAGCATAAGCGGTACGACCATAAACGGCGGAACAATCACAGGCTCAGTTATCACAAGCACACTGACCTATAACGACCCCGAGAATCATGATGCAACAACCACCGATACAGCGACATTCAACAATGGTAGGTTAGTAGTAAGCCATACGGCAGATACATTGCCAACGACCACCAAGAGAACGTTAAGCACACAACGAGGAGCCTTACGAATCACAGGGGCAAGCACGTCATATCAATTGGACTTGACCGAGACTCAGCTTAAAATGAGACACGGCAGCAATTATATGTATATTGATCCTGCCTCGGCGGTGTTCCAAGCCAACAACACATTATACGGAAAAAATGGCACAATCAGTTACAGCGGATGTGATTGGAGTCACAGTTCAACAGGGACCATAAGCGTTAGCACAGGCGGAATCATCACCCCGATTGAGTATAAAAACGTAACAGTCACTTATAGCTCAGGTTCATCAAGGACAGGCACATGGTACACCATTACACACAAGGCAAACAATGTAGTAGAGGCATGGATTACAGCATACTTGGGGTCGGCGACATCGACAGCCAATAAGAGCGTAACCCTACCCCTACCATTTACACTTAAAGGCTCTCCGTATGTAGTGGGCACACTGCTTGCGTCAGGACTGACCAAAATAGCTAACCCTTTAAGGATAACAGGAAGAGCCACTGATCAAATAGTTGCATCATTCGACCTGGCATCAGCGAACACATCATCTTATCAAGCAACATTCCATATATTAGGCACGAGAGCATAAGGAGAAGAGTAATGAACAAAATAATTCATTTATCATTGGCGCGCAAAAGCGTGCCTATTTTTATGGACATAGTTCAAGGAACTACGGCCCCTGCAATTGAGTTTATTCTTGACGACTACACGCCACCGGCTAACGCAAGAGCAAGAATTTATATCAAGAAAGAAGGTGGAGAAGTCTACAACGACTGTACGCTTTCGGGCAATGTAGTAACCTACACACCGACAGCCGGGAGCTTTGATGTGGCGGGGCAATGTGTAGCGCAACTTGAATTTGTCCAAAGCTCAACTGTAATAGTGAGTTGGCGCATCTTTGTAACGGTTGAGCCAAATTTAATTATGGGGAGTGCCGCGCCTGCATCTACAGAGTTTGGAGCCCTGACAGAATTGATCCAAAATGCACAGAAATATGATGTCGTCATGGCGGCGAACAACATCACAGGAGCTAACGGATCTTTTGGTTGGACTAGGCTTACATCGGGGCAAGATGTGAACTCCATAATAACGGCAGGGATTTATAGTGTAACCACCGATTCCGTGGCAAAAGCGGTGTTAAATGCCCCTTTCCAAAACGCGTTTATTATGACAGTCCGAAATGAGGTAAAGGTAAATCAGGCATTGCGGTTTACAAGCCAACGAGCAGAAACCGTAGGTACGACAGTAACCGACCACAGAGTGAAGCATAGATTTACTACTGATGCAGGTGTCACATGGAGCGAATGGATAGAAGAGCCCCTCCGCTCCGAAGTAAACGCCATAGCTAACGCAGGGGCGAAGAATTTATTGCCAATAGGTGTGAACGATACTGCAAACAACGGACAAATTACGAGCACTTTTAATCAAGATGGCAGCGTCATTATAAATGGAGTGGGGAGAGGTTCTGACACCTACTTATCAAGGACGGCATTTAGCCTGCCCAAAGGTACATACCGATTAACAGGGTCAGACCCAAATAATTCGACTATAAAAGTTGCGGTATATGTAAACGGTTCGCCATTTTCGGATAACGGCGAAGGGGTAAATGTTACAGTCCCATATGGAGCAACGGTATATTGGCAAATAAGGGTGTTAGCAAATGCGTCAGCAAATAATCTGACACTATACCCCATGCTCCGTGATGCCTCTATCCAAGACGATACCTATGTGCCATATGGTATGAGTAATGTGGAGCTGACGAGATACACGGCAAATCAAAGCGATAGCCGAGGCATTATACAATCAATGTCGGTATTGAGCGACACGATTGAACCAGGTAGGTACTACGGGATCGCTTTGACCGATGTTCCAACGGGAGTGGGTAGCCCAGGGTATGTGGATGTTATTGCGCGTAAGGATTTTGAGAACACTCTCAGATGTGTCAAGTATCAACCTTACAACTCATATGATTATTACGTAAATATGAAGCAAAACAGTACGACATGGAGTGGTTGGAGAAAGTTCAGTGGAACAGCGTTATAAGGAGGTATCGCATGGATTGGAAAAGGAAATTAACAAGTCGCAAGTTTTGGTTAGCAATCGCAGGATTCGTAAGTGGACTGCTTGTCGCACTCGGCAAATCCGAAGTAGCAGAAACAGTAGCAGGACTCATAATGAGTGCTGCAAGCGTAATAGCGTATATAGTAGGTGAAGGCTTGACAGATGCAGCACACGCAGGAGTCAAGGAGGAGGACGGCGATGTTTAAATTTATTATCGGTCTATTATTGGGCGCATTCCTCGGGGTTCTATGCATGGCAATTTGTACGGCAGGTGGTAAGGATGATAGAGCTTAACGCGGTATGGCTTGTCCTGCTATCCGTTGGCGTGCCGTCCGCTCTTGTCGGTTTCTTTGTAAGACGCATTGAAAAGAAATTGGACAAGCAGGAAAAAGCGAGAACGGAGAGAGAAAAAGCACGTATCAAGCATGAAAAAATGATGGTAGACATGAGCATGGCTTCATTATCGTTGGCCGAAGCTACTGCAGAGGCCGTGCAGAGAATCCCGGACGCAAACTGTAACGGCGAAATGCATGAGGCCTTATCTGAAGCAAAGAACGTTATAAGAGAATACAGGAACTTTGAGAGGGAACAGGTTGTCAGAGCAGTATCATAGACTTTTGGAGGAGTAGATTATGAGTTATGAACTTATAAAAAGATATAGCCCCAATTATTATTCGTACAATTATCCGTCAATGATAATTATTCATCATTGGGGTGCAGATGGTCAATCATTCAGTGGTGTAGTTAACCATTTATGTAATCCTGCAAAGGGTGTATCGGCGCATTATGTGGCCATGGCAGGTCAGGTAGCGAATCTATTGCCTCATAACAAAGGTGGTTGGCATTGCGTAGGAAAGAACACCGTCAGCATCGGAATCGAATGCAGACCAGAAATGAGCGATGGTGATTTCAACACCGTTGCGGAACTGATAGCCAACATATGGAAAGAGGAGGGGAGGAAACTGCCCCTATATGGGCACCAGGACTTCAACGTCACTGCTTGCCCTGGAAGGTGGTACTCCAAATTAGATAAATTATACAAACTTGCCGAGTCTTATTACTCAGGATCATCAGCGAAGCCAACTCCGTCAAAGCCAAGCTCGAAATTGGTTGTTGATGGTCTCTTGGGCGAATTGTCTATCAAGGCTTTGCAGAGGCACATTAAGAGCCCATACACGGACGGAGAAATCAGCGGACAGCTCGTTGATTTATACAAATACTATCCCAATCTAATTGCGGTCAGTTTCGAGGGGGGCGGTTCGGCCACAGTAGAAACACTGCAAAAGTGGCTCACAAAGAAAGGCTATAAGTGTGAAGCAGATGGTTATCTTGGCAACAAGACTATAACAGCATTACAGAAATTTCTAAACAAGGAAATGAAAACGAAATTAGCAACAGACGGCATTTTAGGCCCGGCAACAGCAAAGGCACTGCAAAAGTACCTTAACAAATAAGTTAACACGGCTTGCGTCTATCTTCTGTTTTTTCAAGTCCCAAGCACCCTTTTTTCATGTCTATCGCAAGCCTTGTTATACATCGGTTCATAGTGGACCTCCTTTAAAAAACCCCTCGAAAGAGGGGTATTTTTTATTGCCGATAATTTTATTATGTCAACTCTACAGTAATTCCACAGTAACTTCACCGTAATATGTATAGTTTTTCTTTTCGTAGGTGTCGCCCCAACGTTCGCGCCATTCTCCGCCGTGAAGCTCAATAGATAGCCTGTGAGGGCGTTTAATCATGTCTTTAACAATGGGCGCGTTTTCTTGTGGCACGTATCCAATTCTACGGCCATTTACTACAACCATAACAGCATTCTTATCAACCTTGTTTTTTGGCTCTGGAACGAGTTTAGCACTATGAATGATAAAACGGTACCTGTAGACTTTAGACCGCCCTAAATCAACTAATTGAGCATCGCTGTAATTGTATTCTTCATTAGGTGTGGCAATAGCAATAATGTCAGGCACATAATAGCTCATGCCTGCTATTGAAAAATTCAACCTATGCACTAATTCTTTTTTCTTGAAATTAAAAAGTCCCATGAAGGGATTATAACATAATAAAAAAATATTGACAATGGTATATAATTATGTTAGATTATTACCGAGGTCAACTATTCCGAAAATTATGATTATACGGAATAGTATAGGCGAGACTGCCCCTATAAATGACCTCTTAAAATATAACCAGGGAGGTCAAGAACAATGAGGGAAGCAATTAAGCATCAACTGGAAATCTTAACTAACACAGATTGTAACACTCTAAAGAGAGAAGTCAACAAATTCTTTTGTAAACACTACCACGCACAAAGCATCAAAACTGAATACGCAGTGGACAATGGCAATTTCATTGCTTTTATTGAGTATGGCGAAAAGACCCTTGTCCCGGAGTCAGCAAAGGACGAGTACCAACTAAGAGGCGAGGAGTATCGCTGTGGGGCTTGTCCTTTTTGGGGTGGAAACGTAGCAGACACAAAGGAAATATTCTCCTGCACGAAGAAACAGAGGGACAGTTCAGTCATTAGCACTACTAAATGTTGCGGACCTTTTTACGAGTGGCTCAAGGAGGGAGTAGTTGAATTAGTATGACTAAAAAGGAATGGGCACTTGCGATACGTCATGGAATGCTTGATAAGGGCATGAGCATGAAGCAATACACCGAAAAGGCCGGATGCTGCCGGATGACCATATGGAAAGCATTACAAGGGGACAGAAGCATTAAACAGAGGACCATCGACAGAATGAGCGATGTTGTCGGGGTGGAGAGGATTAATTGGAGGGAAGCAGAATGAAAAGGGAATCACTAAAAGTCATTCTTTTGATAGTAGTTATGGCGGTGTGTTCTTGTGCGGTTCCAGATTCAAGATCGCCACAATTCATGGAGAAAAGCACTATTGTTGCTGATTGCTTAAAGAAGCTAAACAGCAAGATAGAGACCGCACACTATATTGCGTATACAGAAGAAGAGCCAATAGAGGAGACGTGCGAAGAGTACGTAGAGGAAGTTGATAATGCCCCTGCTGAAATAGAAGAATTAGATATTGTTGAAGAGGTTGCACAAGAAGATTCCAATTATAGCATCGTTAATGGGCAGGGGCTTATCTTTTTAGGCACTTATGAAATAACGGCCTACGAGTGGACAGGCAACCCTTGTGCAAATGGCAATTATCCGACAGAGGGTTACACAGTAGCCTGCAATGATTTGTCGCTTGGAACGGAAGTATGGATAGAAGGCATAGGCTATAGAGTTGTTGAGGACACCGGGGGCGGCGGCCCTGGATGGATGGACTTATACCTGGGCGATGTCGATGCATGTTATGAGTGGGGTAGACAATATAGGGAGGTTTACATATACGAATGAGGTACGAAATAAAGATAGTATTACAACGTGACGACTTAGAGGCGGATAATCTGCGAGACGCGCTAAAACTCGTTTACAACAAGGAATTTGTGCTTGATGAATTAGACGTAAGGAGCGTAGAGGTTGTGCAGATTGTAGAGTAAAAGAAAAGGACGCGTTGAGCGTCCTTCGCATGAACTAACAACCAGGGGTGTCATTAGTTACATGCATGATAACACAGAGGGTAGAAGAATGCAAGAACAAATCAGGCTAATGTGGTGTGAGGACTGTAAGCGAATTGTAGAGGCAACATACACGGTAGAATCAGAAACAGGCTACAGGGACGCTTATTGTCCTGTAAGCAGGTGGCACGACACCATCGAACCAAAAGAGTGCAAAGGTTGTGGCGAACTTACTAACGGCGACTTTTGCCACTCATGCGAGAGCGAAATAAAAGATTGGTGGGCTAAACGGCCCACGGTATCAGACGATTATTACTTGTTGGAATACGTAGACAATTTATAGGAGGTTATTATGTGGAATTATGAACGGTTGCAAGAAGTAAATTCGAAACTAAAGAAGATAGATCAGAAGGGCAAGCCGTACATCACAGTTAACGAAAGGATAAAAGGATTCCGGGAATTATGCCCAACAGGGACCATTATAACAGAAATAGTAAGGCTTGAAGATGGACTTTGCGTAGTCAAGGCAACAATTACAGAGGAGGACGGAAACATCTTATCAACAGGCCATGCCTACGAGATTGAGGGAACTTCCTTTGTAAACAAGACAAGCTATATAGAGAACTGCGAAACAAGCGCAGTAGGTAGAGCATTGGGCATGCTTGGGATTGGCATTGAGGATAGTTTATCCTCATACGATGAAGTAAGAATAGCACAGACAAAACAAGCGAAAGACGCTATTACATGGCGTGCCAAACTGCTTGCGTATTGTAACGAGAATACAATCGATCTAAGGGCGGTAAGTGAAGAGTACGGACTATCTAAAGGCGCGCCGGAAAAGGAGTATAAACGAGTATTGGAGGCTTTACGGAATGGCAAATAAAAACGGCTATAATCCGTCACTCTTTGAGACGGAGGACGGCACCTGCTACCTGTGTGGAACGGTAACAGACACAGCCCGGCATGAGGTTTTTCACGGCCCGAATAGGCAAAACAGCAAAGCGCACGGCATGTGGCTGTGCCTTTGCCCTGAATGCCACAGGAAAGTACACCGAGAGGATAACGGCGAATATCTGTTTTTGAAGGAAGCCGCGCAGGAACTTTGGGAGTATGTAAGAGCATTCAAGACATTCGACATTTTAGAATCACCGAGGGACGCACGGACAAGAGTCAGAAAAGAGTTTATGGCGATATTCGGGCGCAATTACCTTTGATAGATAAAATCGCTTAAATCGAAAATTAGGGGGTCACATGGACGGACTAAAAGCAATAAACGAACTAAACGAACTAAACAAAGAGCTTAACAAAGCAATAGAACGCATGGAGTCATGCGGCGTAGACTACGCAACCGAGGACGCCATGTATCGCTCACAGTTAAGGCAAGCAATATTGAGGATGCGTGACGAGGGACTACCTGTAACAATCATCAAAGAGCTTGCCTTCGGTGAGGTCTCACAGCAAAGGCAGAAAATGAACATCGCCGAAGCACTTTACAAGACGGCGCAAGAGAAGATACAAAGCGTAAAGTTGCAGATGCGGTTATTAGATAATCAAATCAATAGGGAGTATGGGAGACAATGAAAACCACGTATTTCAAAATTGACCGAGACATACAAAACCATTGGCTTTGGCAGGAAAAACCATTCAGTAAAGGCCAAGCGTGGATTGACCTTATATTACTTACGACATATGCAAACAATAGGAGGTTTTATAAAGGGGAAGTAGTAGAGCGCAAGCGTGGCGAACTGCACACGTCACTAAAATACTTATCAGAGCGGTGGGGGTGGAGTAGGGATCGAGTGAGGCGATTTGTCAAGACACTTGAGAGTGACAAAATGCTTACATTAAACACTACACCAAACAATACAGTTATAACCATTGAAAATTACGACATTTATCAAGGTGAGTACACACCAAACAATACACTGGATAAGACACTACCCAATACACTACCCCGACACCAGGCAAGTCACTACCCCGACACAAAAAAAGAAAGAAAAGAATATATAGAAAAAGATAATAAAGACAAAAACACTAATATAAGCATCCCGAGCAATGAGACTGTGGAAAGACGACTAAACGAATTTAGAAAAAATAGAGATGCAGTCAACGAAAAATTGAGGAGGGAAAAATCATGGTTATGGAAGTAAGGCGCCCAGGAACAATCCCCACAATAGAGACCCGGGGAGAATCACACGTAAAAGTTGATAAGCAAAAAAGGTATTCTCAGATCATGGAATGTTTTAAAGAAGCACAAAACCTAACAGCGAAGGAATGTGCAGTCATTATGCACCGCAAAGGCTACATACCGTCAACGGAAAGAAACTACACCGCACCGAGACTGACTGAACTGTCAAAAGCGGGTATAGTGGAGCCCATCGGCAAGACCAAATGCGCGTATACAGGAAAGACCGTGGCGGTCTATGGAGTCCGGCAATGATTCAATCACCATGTTTAGGGTGTGAGGATAGAGAGCTGCATTGTCATTCTGCCTGTGAGAAATATATTGAATATGCAGCCAAGGTAGAGCATGCCCGGAAGGAACGGCAGAAGGCACAGGACGTAACGATAGCGCGCATACAAAACATTGACCGAGTGTATCGCAAGTTGAGGAGGAGTAAGTAATGGAACTAATAAGCAAAGAAGAGCTGATAAACAAGATAAACGCCTATATAGTAACGACTGCTGATGTGCAAGTTGTTAAGAACTTAATAAATAACATGCCGACAGCACTACCGGAAGGCACAGACGTAGCAGAACTACCGAGTGGAGTGTATAGACAGAAAGGCAAGTGGGAAAAGCATAAAACAAAATCGGGGGAAAATTGGTGGAAGTGTTCGCAATGCGGACACGTCGAAATGAAAAGATACCCATATTGTGCGATTTGTGGTGCTAATATGGGGGGTGAAGAATGGTGACAAATTATCCATTTTCGAGGAATATTTATGAGGGATATGAAGCATTGTCAGAACAGGACATCTACGAGATAGGTTACAAAATGGGATATGCAGATGGGCTAGATAAGGCTGACATACAGAGCAGACCAAAAGGCGAGTGGATAAACAGAATGCCGTTATACCCAAGCGACGTTGTGAAGAAGTGCAACCTATGCGGACACGAAACGGATACGTGGAGGCATTGTAATTATTGCCCGAACGGTGGAGCAGATATGAGGATGGAATATGGTAAGAAAGATTAATTGGG
>ODAI010735202.1_pt1 | contig 24326 bp, 20 predicted proteins | sample 1539321 | NCBI WGS metagenome assembly ODAI01 (sample SAMN02144231, study PRJEB22623) | gut metagenome | biome: sheep rumen | host: Ovis aries | place: New Zealand | reverse complement strand
TGCGGAAATAGCTCAGTTGGTAGAGCACAACCTTGCCAAGGTTGGGGTCGCGAGTTCGAGTCTCGTTTTCCGCTCATCATTTAGACATTCGTTTTTTCATAGCATTCGTGTATCAGAGGCCGTGAGGTTTTTGATACATTTTTTTATTGTACACTTTTGCCATTTAAAGCACACTCTTGCAACGGTTACAACGTAGCTCTTGCTACTATTACAATACTCCCTTGCTGCTGGGAAGCTGGAACTTATAGATGTCACGCTTCACAGCCATCTTAATGCTGCGGGCAATGGCCTTGAAGATGCCTTCTATCTTATGGTGCTCGTTATCGCCCTCAGCCTTGATGTTGAGGTTCATGCGGGCAGCATCGCTGAAGGACTTGAAGAAATGCAGAAACATTTCAGTAGGCATGTCGCCCACATATTCACGCTTAAACTCAGCATCCCACACCAGCCATGGCCGCCCACCAAAGTCGAGAGCCACTTGACAAAGGCAGTCGTCCATCGGAAGGGTGTAGCCATAGCGTTCAATGCCACGCTTATCGCCTAAAGCCTTTGCTATACACTCGCCCAGTGCAATGCCTGTGTCCTCGATGGTGTGATGCTCATCGACATCGAGGTCGCCCTTCACATGGATGCGCAAGTCGATGGAGCCATGTTTGGCAATCTGCTCGAGCATGTGGTCAAAGAATCCAAGTCCCGTCTGTATGTCACACCTTCCTATGCCATCAAGGTTGAGCGCGATGTCAATATCGGTCTCTTTCGTTGTGCGCCGCACGGAAGCTGTACGTTCGCCAGCAAACAGAATCTCTGCTATTTCGTCCCATGTTCGCACATTATATCCCAAAATCAGTGCTTTGCACCCCAGGTTGTCAGCTAACTGCTTATCGGTTTGACGGTCACCAATGACATAACTGTTGGCAAGATCGTACTCACCCGTCAAGTACTTACCCAACATGCCGGTGCCTGGTTTGCGTGTAGGCAACTTGTCCTCGGGAAAGGAACGGTCAATCAGTATATCGTCGAATGTGACCCCCTCCCCTTTCAGCGTGTTGAGCATCAGGTTATGCGTCGGCCAGAAATCTTCCTCTGGATAAGCGGAAGTGCCAAGTCCATCCTGATTGCTCACCATCACAAACTCAAAGTCAAGTTTGGTTCGGATGAAATGAAGGTTGCGCAACACACCCGGCACAAACTCAAATTTCTCAAAAGAATCAATCTGCTCGTCGGCAGGTTCCACAAGGATGGTTCCGTCGCGGTCGATGAAAAGTGCTTGTTTCATGTTCAATACCTCACTAAATTATACATACTGGCGAAGTGCAGAGATCAGTTTCGTGTTTTCGTCTTTTGTGCCCACAGAAATGCGAAGACAGTCGCCACAAAGATGAACACGGTGACGGTTCCTCACAACCACTCCTTTTCCAACCAAATACTGATAGATGCTATTCGCATCGGTCACCTTCACCAAAATGAAATTCGCATCGGTGGGATAGACCTTTTTACAGATAGGCAACTGAGCCACTGACTTCATCAGCATCATACGCTCTTCAAGAATCATGGTGATATGCCGCTGCAGCAATGTCACATTGTTCAGTATTTCCATGGCTTTTTTCTGAGTAAGCACATTGACATTGTAGGGATACTTCACCTTGTTGAACAGGCCGATGATGTCGGTGTGAGCAAAAGCCATTCCCAATCGGATGCCAGCGGCTCCCCATGCTTTAGAGAAAGTGGCAAGAACTATCAAGTTGGGATATTTCTGAATATCCAAACGGAAAGGTTTCTGAGAGGAGAAATCGCTATAGGCCTCATCCACAATCACGATTCCAGAAAAAGCCGAGATGATTTTCTCTATTTTCTCACGTTGAAAGGCATTCCCTGTTGGGTTGTTGGGGGAACAGATGAAAATAATTTTCGTGTTGGCATCGCAAGTAGCCAACAGCGCATCGGGGTTCAAATCATAATTTTCGTCAAGAGAAACCTTGCGATACTCCACATCATTAATGTCGGCACATACCTCATACATACCATAAGTGGGGTCAATCGCCACCACATTGTCAACACCTGGACGGCAAAATACGCGGAACAGGAGGTCAATGGCCTCGTCACTGCCATTACCCAAGAAGATGTTATCAATCGGCACATTCTTCAAAGGAGAAATAGCCATTTTCAACTGCTCCTGCAAAGGATCGGGATAACGATTCACCCCATTAGGATACGGATTTTCGTTGGCATCGAGAAAAGCCTCGGCCTTTACGCCCTTAAATTCATCGCGAGCGCAACTATAGGGTTTGAGCGCCCAAATATTGGGACGCACTAATTCTTGCAGCGGTTTCATAACGATTGTAGTCTTACGGTCATTGCATTTTTATGAGCATCCAACTGCTCTGCCTCTGCCATGAGTTCGACAGCTTGGCCGATAGAACGGATGCCTTCAGCAGAGAGTTCTTGGAAAGTAATTTTACGGCAGAAGGAATCGAGGTTCACTCCACTGTATGCTTTTGCATAGCCCGATGTAGGCAGCGTATGATTGGTGCCTGAAGCGTAGTCTCCTGCCGACTCGCACGAATAGTTACCAAGGAACACACTACCAGCATTCACCACCCTGTCAGCGATGTCCATGTAGTTTTCCACAGCCAGGATGAGGTGCTCTGGGGCATATTCATTCATCATCTGCAGAACTTCATCCATATTTCTGACAATAATGAGCTTAGAATAAAGTAAAGACTGTTCAGCAATTTCTTTTCGCGGCAATAACGCTAACTGACGAGCCACCTCTTCATTCACCTTTGTTGCCAAGGTCTCAGACATGGTAATCAGGATGACCTGTGAATCCACTCCATGTTCGGCCTGCGACAACAAATCGGCAGCAACAAACACAGGGTTGGCACTATCGTCAGCAACAACTGCCACTTCTGAAGGACCAGCAGGCATGTCAATGGCCACTTCGTGCAGACTCACCTGTTGTTTAGCAGCCATAACGAACTGATTACCTGGTCCAAAAATCTTGCTCACCTTCGGCACCGATTCTGTTCCGTATGCCATTGCGCCAATAGCCTGAACACCGCCAGCCTTGAAAATTTTGTTGACACCAGCCACTTTGGCTGCTACCAAGATGGCTGGATTGACTTTCCCTTCGCCATTCGGAGGAGTACAAAGGACAATCTCCTTGCAACCTGCAATCTTGGCAGGAGTGGCAAGCATCAAGACGGTGGAAAAGAGCGGGGCAGTTCCGCCGGGAATGTAAAGACCCACCTTCTCGATGGGGACAGACTTCTGCCAGCATACCACCCCCGGAGCGGTCTCCACTTTCTCTCCTTCAAACTTTTGCGCTGCATGGAATTTCTCAATGTTGTCATGAGCTAACAGCAGCGCGGCTTTCAATTCGTCACCCACCAGTCCTTCCGCTTCGAGCATTTCTGCTTCGGAAACAGCAAGCGAATCAAGCTGTACTTTATCGAATTTCAGTTCAAATTTCTTAACAGCTTTGTCACCCTCTTGCTGAATTTCATCAAGCACAGTTTTCACTGTCTCGCGCAATTCAGAAGCATCACGCTGAGGACGTTGTAGAAGTGCCGCCCAATCAGCCTTATTAGGGTATTTTATGATGTTCATTACAGTATCATCTTTTCAATCGGTGTAACTAAAATGCCTTCAGCCCCCAGTGCTTTGAGCTGCCCCACAATTTCCCAAAAGTGTTTCTCGTCAAGCACGGCGTGTACAGAACACCACTCGTCATCGGCCAACGGAATGATGGTGGGGCTCTTCAGTCCAGGCAACACCTTGACAATTTCCGACAAGCGCGACTTGGGGGCATTCATGCGCACATATTTCTTGTCTTCGGCAATCAGCACAGAATTGATACGGAACAGAAGGTCGTCCAAAATGGCTTTTTTTTCGTCAGAAAGATTCGGATTGCCAATGAGCAAAGCCTCACTCTGCATCACTACTTCCACCTCTTTCAAATTATTGCTCACCAGTGTGGAACCAGAGCTGACGATGTCGAAAATGCCATCGGCCAATCCTATTCCTGGCGCAATCTCTACAGATCCTTGGATGACATGGATGTGGGTCTTCACCCCCCTCTCGTCCATAAATTTCTTTAGAATAACAGGATAAGATGTAGCAATTTTCTTGTCGTTAAACCATTCCACACCCGGATATTCTACGGCTTTGGGGATGGCAAGCGAGATGCGGCACTTGCTGAAGCCTAAACGCTTCACCACATCGGCCTTCTCGTTGCGCTCCACAAATTCGTTCTCGCCCACGATACCTACGTCGGCAACACCATCGGCAACCGTCTGAGGAATGTCATCGTCACGAAGGAAGAGCACCTCGAGTGGGAAATTGGATGACTGCACCAGCAAAGTACGCTTACTGGAACTCACTTTAATGCCTGTCTCTTTCAGAAGATTCATCGTGTCTTCAAAGAGGCGGCCTTTTGATTGAACTGCAATACGTAACATATATAATAGATGTATTTTCTGTGAATAAATTGTATTGTATAAATGTATATAAATAAGAAACTCTGCCTAATTCAAGGCACCGTGAAAAGTCATGATAGACTTATTCGACGGTATGTAGGTGGCAATTAAAGGACTTTGACGATTGGGATCGTCGTGTCGGAAGAACTCGAGGATGGAACTGAACGGATAACGGCTTGTGTCAAACACGATGTAGTCGTAGTCCCTATAGAGCACGTCGGTACTTGGCACATCGCCCAACCTGGAATGAAACACGTCATACTGAAACTGGTGCTTCTCTGCAATGCTCTTCATGTCACTCAGGTTCTGTCCATCGCTGACAATCAAAAATTTGAGTCGTTTCACTTCATGTCTGCGAGAAGACCACGATTGGGTTTTATGTATCACATACGTCATCACCCCCTTCATCATGATGGTTAACGTGATAAAGGCTGAATAGATACTGCTGTACTGTGTGAAGTGTTTCTTGAAGAAGATGACCATCGCTTTATGAAAGGCATTCACATACTTGATGGAATCCTTTTTTGTGCTTTCTCCTTTGTAGTGGAGAATTTGCGTGGGTAAGTAATAATTCTGATAGCCAGCCTTCAGCACACGATAGCTCAAATCGATATCCTCTCCATACATGAAGAAAGTTTCATCTAACAGCCCAATCTGGTCGAGTACAGACTTTCGGATGAACATAAACGCTCCACTCACAATCTCTATAGGATTGATGGAATACTTGTTCAGATATTGCATGTAATATTTACCAAACAGACGGCTTTTCGGAAACAGCGTGCCCAACCCCGTCATCTTGCAGAAAGCCACAAAGGGAGTTGGAACACCACGGCGTGACTCTGGAGCAAACGAGCCATCCACCTTCAACATGCCCACTCCACACATGCCTGCTTGAGGATTCTTGTCCATAAAATCGATACATTCCCTCAAAGTGCGCTCGCCAATGAAGGTGTCTGGATTCAGCAGCAACACATAATCCCCTCTTGCTTCGCGCAATGCTTGATTGTTAGCGCGAGAAAATCCCAGATTCTCCTTATTCTCAATGTAGCGAACCCAAGGGAACTTCGCTTTCAGATAAGGCATCGAGTCGTCGGTACTGTTATTGTCAACTACAAATACCTCGCCACGCACCCCCGACAAAGCTTTTTCCACCGAAAGCAAACACTGCTCCAAGTAGTATCGTACATTATAATTAACTATAACAATTGAAAGTTTCATCTATTCCTTATTCACACATTCAAGATAGGACGCAATCTTCTCTTCAGAAGGCCAGCAATATAACATAGCAAGCAATGTGATCAATGCACACAACGCGCCACTGATGCTGGTGGCCATATAGTACACTGCCACATCGCAAACGGCTGTCAGGCACAGGATGCCCATGCGTACAGCACTCCATACATGATAAGACTGCAAAGCCTCCTCGTTGTCCATCCTTCGCAAACCTTTCGTCGTGTTGAGCGTGAAGAGTCGAATTGCACCAGGCACACAAACAACAGTTGCTACAATGGCAATTGTGTTCAACTTAAATTCACCCGATGAATGAGGCATGACGATGCCATTAGGAATGACGCCCAATTCTCCCAATGCAACAACAGCTGCCAAAATCAGCAGAACTGCCACAACCTCCATTCTTAAAGTACGTAATAGTCTTTGTATATATTTTAACATATTCATTTTAATTTCACGCGCAATTCGCCCGCAAGTTATTTGACTGTAAAAGGCACCCTATTCACTAAAGAGCGTCCCAGCGTCACCTCATCTGTATATTGCAACTCGTCATTGATACTCATGCCTCTGGCCAACACCGTCAATTTTACTTCAGGATATTTTGAAAGGCGCCTTGACATGTAGAAATTGGTTGCATCGCCCTCCATCGTGGAACTCAAGGCAAAAATCACTTCATCAACGTTTCCTTTGTCAACACGCTCCACCAAACTTTCAAGCTCCAACTGGCTCGGTCCCACTCCATCAATTGGAGAGATGACACCACCCAAAACATGATAAAGCCCTCGATACTGCTGGGTCTGCTCTATCGCCATTACATCCTGCACATTCTCCACTACACAGATGGTTGAGGCATCGCGGCTGGGATTGGAACATATTTGACACACGTCCGAGTCGCTGATGTTGTGACACACTTGGCAATAATGAACCTCATGGCACAGCGTAGAAACAGCATCCGTGAAAGCATCTACTTTACCAATATCCAAACGCAGCATGTACAAAACCAACCGCATTGCTGTTTTGCGTCCCACACCAGGCAGCTTTGAAAACTCATCTACGGCACGCTCAAGCAATGCTGACGAATACTGTTGACTCATGTCTCTTTTACTAAAATCTTTCCAAAATTGAATGCAAAGGTACGAAAAAAAATGTAGAGAATAAAGTGAAAGGTGAAAAATCTAAGTTATCACCACGCTATTGCCGCGTAACTTTGATTTTTCACCTTCCACTATTCAATTTGAAGGTCAAAAAATATCACTTCGAGAAAAACCTAAATATCCCTTTGACCGACATGGCCGCCTTATAGGCCGTAATGGCATAGCCGATATAATTCATGTACCTGTTGGAAGACCTAAGAAAAATATTGTTGGCAGGCACGAACAAATCAGTTACATCATTTTTCAACCGCCTGATGCCATACTCTACCTGCTTCCGTTCTTCTTGCTTCTCAAAGCGGATGTCATCCAGCGAAGTATATTTCTTCCTCATACCTCACCTCCTTTCTCGTCGTAGCCATCCAGTTCGTCGGCCAGGCTTTGGGCCAAGCGCCGAATCTGGTCATCGCGCTGGTTCTTTTTCAGCACCTGTTCCGTAAGGCTCGGTCCTTCCAGCAATCCCTTGCTAAACGCTTTCACCATTTGATTCTCTATCAGAGGCTTACGCAGTAAATAGACAAACAGAATGACGAGCAACAAAGCACCACCCACAATGTAGTAACTCAGCATCTCGTTTTCTGTCAACAAGGTCAGTGATTTCACCAAACCTGTGCTCAGAAAGAAGATTGCACTTGTGGCCAAAGCAAAAATGACTGCAGCCACTACTACACAGGTGGACAGAACCGTCAAACGTTCGGCCGCCTCAAGACGCAAATAGCGCTCCAAGCGATAGGCCAGGCGCCGAATATCATTCAGAATCTGACTGTCCATACAGAGGCACGTAGTTCTATTTATTCAAAAAAAATGAACACTAAATACAGCCCCATGCTATTCAGCGTCAAAATCTTCGGCTGGGACAGCCTCTTTCTTTTTGCCAATGTTCTTTATTTCATCCACCAGCTTGTCAAATCCCTCTTTGTCGAGCCTGATGCCTCGCTTTTCCAGAGCTTCCTTGATTTTAGCACGCTGATCTTCACCTTTTTCAGGAGCAAAAAGCAAACCTACTGCCGCTCCAGCAATTGCGCCGCCCAAAAATGCAGCAGCCAATGCGATACCATCACCTTTAGTCATAATCTAATCAATTTTTAACGTTAATAATTCAGTTAATAACTCAAGTTTATAATTTGAATTTTGAGGGCAAAGATAGTACATTCCGCACAAAAAGCAACACATTTTTCGATGTTTAACGTTTTTTTACACACTTCTCTTTTGAAGTATAACAAAAAAGCCCGAACTTTGTACAAATCATTCAATCATCTAATTAATAAAAAGAGAAAAAATTATGAAGAAAACACTGATGATGGGCTTCGCACTTGTTGCTGCCCTTGCCTTCGTATCCTGCAAATCGTCGGAAAGCGAATACAAGAAGGCGTACGAAAAAGCAAAAGCACAGGAAATGGCAAGAGCCAACACAACAGATCAGGTTGAAACAGCACCCGTGACGGTTACTCCTGTAGTTACTACAACTACACCAACCACCCCAACAGTGGAAAACACTGCCAACGACCGCCAAGAACGCCTCACCGTCATGAACGGTGGCACCCTCAAAGCCTTCAACGTGGTGTGCGGCTCATTCAGCAATGTGGACAATGCCAACAATCTTCGCAACACGTTGGTAGCAAAAGGCTATTCTGCACAAGTGGCACAGAATCCTGAAACAGGTATGTATCGCGTCATTGCTTCCTCATTCGATGACCGTGCTGCCGCAGTTACGTCGCGCGATCAACTCCGTGGCACCTACCCCGACGCTTGGTTGCTCTATCGCACCTATTAAATAATTACGCACAAAAGACAAAAGAGTGGCAACAGGAACTTCCCGTTGCCACTCTTTTGAAGACATTTAGCACTACAGAATGGAGACATTACTCAAACTAACTGAGCAGGTGAGTGCATTCGTATGGGGACTGCCCATGATGATTCTCTTGCTTGGCACACATTTATTTATGACCTTCAGACTCAAATTTCCGCAACGAAAAATTTGGACAGCCATCAAGATGTCTGTTCAAAAAGATGACAAGGCCAACGGCGACGTGAGTCAGTTCGGTGCTTTGGCTACATCGTTAGCTGCCACCATCGGTACTGGCAACATCATCGGTGTGGCTACTGCTGTGAGTTTGGGAGGGCCAGGAGCTGTGCTGTGGTGCTGGATGACAGGCGTGTTTGGCATTGCCACCAAATATAGCGAAGGATTACTCGCCATCAAATACCGCACAAAAACCCAAGACGGCAGAATGCTTGGTGGGCCCATGTATGCCTTACAAAATGGGCTGAACATGAAATGGTTAGCAGTTTTGTTTTGTGTGTTTGCAGCCGTAGCTTCGTTCGGCATCGGCAATACAGTTCAGGCCAATGCCATCAGTGAGAACCTCGCGTTAGTGATGGATGGGCAGATGAGTCCAGAGCACACCAAGATGGTGACCGGCTTCCTGCTGGCTGCTTTGGTTGGTTTTGTTATCATAGGCGGAGTAAAAAGCATCGCACGGTGGTGCGCCACATTGGTGCCCATGATGGCGTTGCTGTATATTTTAGGTTGTATATATATATTATGTGTCAACCACAGTTATTTGGGCGAGGCCATATCCTTGATTCTCAGCGAAGCTTTTTCCATGAAAGCTGCTGGAGGAGGCACGGCGGGAACAATGGTGATGCTGGCTGCGCGCTATGGCATTGCACGCGGACTCTTCTCGAACGAGTCAGGCATGGGTTCCGCACCCATAGTAGCAGCGGCAGCGCAGACCAAAAATCCAGTACGCCAAGCCTTGGTGTCTTCCACTGGCACCTTCTGGGACACGGTAGTCATTTGTGCCATCACGGGACTGGTCATCGTGTCGAGCATCATTGCCAACCCCGAAATATCGCAAGAGGATGGCGGCATGCTGACTAAGAAAGCATTCGGCATGATTCCCTACGCAGGCACTCCCATACTGACTTTCGGCATCATCACCTTCGCCTTCTCCACCATCCTTGGTTGGAGTTATTATGGCGAACGCTGCATGGAGTATTTGGCCGGCAAGCGGAGCATTGTCTTTTACCGCATTGTTTACATCCTTCTGGTCTATGCAGGTTCAACCATGAGTCTGGCTTTGGTGTGGAATTTGGCCGACATCATGAATGCACTCATGACGTTGCCCAACCTAGTGTCGCTCCTGCTCTTGTCAGGAGTTATCGCCAAGGAGACGCAACATTATTTATGGGAGAAGAATTTGGATGAAGAGAGCGAGAAATAACTAACAAAATCAGCTGGGAATGAGCGAAGTACTCCCTTGCGGTTACCCTTGCGATTGGATATTTCCTTAGAAGAAAAATTGTAGCATCAAAACATTATATTCGAAGATATACCAAGAAAAAAAATGATTGAAGACCTTTGTATTATTATGTTAACGGCAGGCATCACAAGCCTGTTGTTTAAACTGCTGAAACAACCTGTTGTGCTGGGTTATATTGTGGCAGGCATGTTAGTAGGTCCGCATGTAATGGGCCAGTCATGGATAAACAACGAAGAGAATGCAGAAACGTGGGGCGAAATCGGCGTGCTCTTCCTCCTTTTCAGTTTGGGACTGGAGTTTTCCTTCAAAAAGCTGCTAAAGGTGGGCAGCACGGCCATCATCGGCGCGGGCGTCATTGTTGTGGGTATGATGATTGCAGGCATGCTAACCGCCCACCTTTTAGGCTGGGGTGGCATGAATGCCATCTTCCTTGGCGGCATGCTCTGTATGTCCTCCACCACCATCGTTTTCAAAGCCATCGAGGAAGCAGGACTCCGCAGCCACCGCTTTGCAGGCGTGTGTTTCGGCATTCTTATTGTTGAAGACCTCTTTGCTGTGGTGCTCATGGTGTTGCTGACTTCCGTTGCCGTAAAGAACGAGTTTGAAGGCAAGGAACTACTTTGGCAGGTGGGCAAGCTGGCCATGTACATTGCCCTGTGGTTTGTGCTGGGCATCACCCTGATTCCAACATTCCTGCAAAAGTTCAAAAAGCACCTCAACGACGAAACTTTGACCATCTTCTCCATCGGCATGTGCTTAGGCATGGTGCTGCTGGCCGTGCAGTCAGGATTCAGCAGCGCACTGGGAGCTTTCGTCATGGGTTCGGTACTGGCAGAAACCATCGATGCAGAACGCATCGAGCATCTGATTCAACCCATGAAGAACATCTTCGGAGCCATTTTCTTCGTCTCTGTGGGCATGATGATTGACCCTTCTTTACTCTTAGAGTATTGGTTTCCTATCACTATCATCACTTTGGTAGTTATTATAGGACAAATCCTCTTCGGAAGTCTGGGAACCCTGCTTTCCGGACAGCCACTCAGAGTGTCATTACAGACAGGTTTTTCGCTGGTGCAGATAGGTGAATTTGCGTTCATCATCGCCAACCTCGGACAGAGCCTGAACGTGACCGACAAGAGCCTCTATCCCATAGTGGTGGCAGTCAGTGTCATCACCACTTTCCTCACCCCCTACATCATGCGCTTGGCCTACCCCACCCTCGCCTTCCTCGAAAACCACATGAGTGAGAGCACCAAGAAGATGCTTGAAAGCTACACAGAGAAGCGACAGGCAAACAAGTCCAGTTCCGATAAGACATCCTGGGCATCACCAGCCCACCGAATACTCAAATTGCTGTTTCTTCACATTGCTATGGCTCCAGGCATCAACCAATTCCTGCGACTTTTCAACGAGAACCTTTATGCCCGCGAACGTCTTGCCGAGTCAAAACGCGGACTGGAACGCGAAGTGGAAAATTCGCTCATCAGCCTTGAAATGAACATAGCAGAAGTGGTTGTTCCCCCAAATTCAGCCTTCGCTGGCAAAGCGCTGAAAGACCTCAATATCCGTGGTGTGACAGGAGCTAACATCGTGCGCATCATCCGTGGCGGCATCAACATCAACATTCCTGGCGGCAATCACCGCCTTTATCCAGGCGACCGCATCATCCTGGCAGGCTCCGACACCGATGTTGCTGCATTCCAGAATATGCTCGAAACCAGCTTGGCTCCAACCGAAAATTGGGACAGCGTGAACACAAGCATCGTGCTCGACAACTTCACCATCACCAAAGACTCGCCTTTGTGCGGAATGAGCATCCTCAAGTCGGGCATCCGCGAAAAGGGCAACTGCATCGTCATGGGGCTTGTCCGCCCCTCAGAGGATTTCTACACCAACCCCGACCCCAACATCATCATCCAAGAAGATGACATCATCATCGTGGCTGGCGAGAAGCAGAAGATGCAAGAATTCTTTGCATAAGACAAAAATCAGCAAAAGCATGAAAACAGAGGGGAATTTGTGTCATTTCGTCACACGAATCCCCCTTTTTACTTTCAAATGTAAAAAAAATGTAAGGTTCTTGTAATAAAAAGAAAATAAATCCGTACCTTTGCAGCGACAAAATAAAAGACAACTATGTGTGGAATTGTAGGATATTTAGGCAAAAGGAATGCCTACCCCGTACTCATCAAGGGGCTTAAGCGCTTGGAATACAGAGGCTATGACAGTGCTGGTGTAGCACTTCTGACAAAAGATGGAAACTTAAGAGTCTATAAGACCAAAGGGAAAGTGGCAGATTTGGAATCCTTTGCATCGGACAAAGACACAACAGGCACTGTGGGTATAGCCCACACACGCTGGGCTACACACGGAGAACCCAACTCGACCAATGCCCACCCGCACATTTCATTCACAGGCAATTTGGCCATCATCCACAACGGCATCATCGAAAATTATGCCGTGCTGAAGAAACAGTTGCAAGAGCATGGCATCGAATTTAAGAGCAACACCGACACAGAAGTGCTGGTGCAACTGATTGAATATATCCGTACAAAGAAGGGCATTGACCTCCTAACGGCTGTGCGCATAGCATTGCGCTCTGTGATTGGAGCCTATGCCATTGCCATTCTCGACAAAGATGCCCCTGACCAAATCATCGCAGCCCGCAAGAGCAGTCCTTTGGTGGTGGGAATTGGCGACGAAGAATTTTTCTTAGGTTCTGATGCCAGCCCCATCATTGAATATACTGACAGAGTGATTTATTTGGAAGACAAGGACATTGCCGTAATTCGCCGCAATCAGGAGGTGGAAGTGGTCGATTTTAATAATGAGAAGATGGAGCATGAAGTGACAAAGGTGGAACTGAACTTGGCTCAGATTGAGAAAGGCGGTTTCCCCCATTTCATGCTGAAAGAGATTTACGAACAGCCCGAGTGTCTGAAAGACTGCATGCGAGGACGTGTGAACGTAGAAGCAAATAACGTGGTACTTTCAGCCATCATCGACTACCGTAAATACCTACTCAATCCCCGTCGCATCATTATCGTGGCTTGTGGAACGAGCTGGCACGCAGGTCTCATTGGCAAGCAACTCATTGAGGATTTCTGCCAGATTCCTGTCGAAGTAGAGTATGCCAGCGAATTTCGTTACAGCAAGCCCGTCATCAACGAGCAGGATGTGGTCATCGCCATCAGCCAGTCAGGCGAGACGGCCGACACCTTAGCCGCCATTGAACTGGCAAAATCGAAAGGAGCATTCATCTACGGCATCTGCAATGCCATAGGCAGCAGCATTCCGCGAGCCACAAATACAGGTTCGTACATTCACGTGGGTCCAGAGATTGGTGTGGCTTCCACAAAAGCTTTTACAGGACAAGTGACTGTGCTGACCATGTTGGCGCTGGCTTTGGGCAAGGAACGAGGCACCATCGACAATGTACGCTATGCTAAGGTGCTGGAAGAACTGAATGCCGTGCCTGAAAAAATGCAAGAGTTGCTGAAGCAAGGAGACAGAATAAAGGACATAAGCCGCATATTCACTTACGCACACAATTTTCTCTATTTGGGACGAGGTTATAACTACCCCGTTGCATTGGAGGGTGCACTGAAACTGAAAGAAATTTCCTACATCCATGCAGAAGGTTATCCTGCTGCAGAAATGAAGCATGGCCCCATAGCTTTGATTGACGATGAAATGCCTGTGGTTGTAGTGGCTACTAAAAATGTGCTGTATGAAAAGGTGGTGAGCAACATCCAGGAGATTAAAGCCAGAAAGGCACGTGTCATCGCCATTGTGAGTGAAGGCGATGAGACCATCTGCAAAATGGCCGACGCTGTTATTGAACTGCCACATACAGAAGAATGCCTCGAGCCCCTGCTGGCATCCATTCCCTTACAAATGTTGGCCTACTACATAGCCGTAGCAAAAGGGAAAGATGTGGATCAGCCACGCAACTTGGCAAAATCAGTAACTGTCGAATAAAGAAACAAACACAAAAAGATGAGAAACGTTACACTCCTTTTAGAAGACGGCACACAGTTCCACGGCAGGAGCTTCGGTTACGAGCAACCTGTGGCTGGAGAGGTGGTTTTCAACACCGCCATGATGGGCTATCCAGAGAGTTTGACCGACCCTTCCTATGCTGGACAGATGATGGTGCTCACCTATCCCCTTGTGGGCAATTATGGTGTTCCTCCTTTCAGCATCGAAAGCAATGGCATAGCCACTTTCATGGAAAGCGAAAAAATCCATGCCGAAGCCATCATCGTAAGCGACTACAGTACAGAATACTCCCACTGGAATGCGAAGGAGAGCTTGGCCGATTGGCTGAAACGCGAGCATGTGCCTGGCATCACAGGCATCGACACCCGCCAACTCACGAAAGTGCTTCGCGAACATGGTGTGATGATGGGCAAAATTTTGTTCGACGATGAGCCAGAAAACATTCCAACCGCACAATATGAAGGCGTAAACTATATCGAAAAAGTGTCATGCAAAGATGTGATTCGCTATAACGAAGGAGCGGGGAAGAAAGTTGTGCTGGTCGATTGCGGAGTGAAAAACAACATCATACGCTGCCTTCTGCGCAGGGCTGTGGAGGTGATTCGTGTGCCTTGGAACTATGATTTCAACACGCTGGAGTTTGACGGTTTATTCCTCGCAAATGGTCCAGGCGACCCTGACACTGCCGTGGATGCAGTAAAGAACATTCAAAAGTTTCTTACCACCGAAACGGAAAAGTCCAGGCTGGGTGGAAATGTGCGGCCATGCATGGGTATTTGCATGGGCAACCAACTACTTGCCAAAGCCGCTGGGGCCACCATTTACAAACTGAAATATGGTCATCGTTCCCACAACCAACCGGTGCAGCAAGTAGGAACAAACAGGTGTTTCATCACTTCGCAAAATCATGGGTATGCCGTTGACAGCCACACACTTCCCACCGATTGGGAGCCCCTCTTCATCAACATGAACGATGGATCGAACGAGGGCATTCATCACAAAAAGTACCCCTGGTTTTCAGCTCAGTTCCATCCGGAAGCAGCCAGCGGTCCAGTAGATACAGAATTTTTGTTTGACGATTTTGCAAAAATCCTTTAAGACTTCAAGACAATGATAGATAAAAGCATTCAAAAAGTTCTTCTCTTAGGCTCTGGAGCCTTAAAGATTGGTGAGGCTGGCGAGTTTGACTACTCAGGTAGCCAAGCACTGAAAGCACTGAAGGAAGAAGGCATTGAGACCGTACTCATCAACCCCAACATTGCCACCGTTCAAACATCAGAGGGGGTCGCCGACAAGATTTATTTCTTGCCTGTCACACCTTTTTTTGTAGAAAAGGTTATCCAAAAGGAACAGCCTCAAGGCATCCTACTGGCCTTTGGTGGACAAACGGCTCTCAATTGCGGTGTGCAGTTGTACGAACAGAAAATTCTTGAAAAATACAATGTTCAAGTTCTCGGCACACCCGTACAGGCTATCATCGACACAGAAGACCGCGAACTCTTTGTAAAGAAGCTTGATGAAATAGACGTGAAGACCATCAAGAGCCACGCTTGCGAGACAGTAGAGCAAGCCAGAAAGGCAGCTTCCGACCTTGGATATCCTGTCATCATCCGTGCGGCATACGCTTTGGGTGGATTGGGCTCTGGTTTTTGCGACAATGAGAAAGAGCTGAACAAACTAGCAGAGAAAGCTTTTTCGTTCTCCCCTCAAGTGTTAGTAGAGAAATCGCTGAAAGGATGGAAGGAAATTGAGTATGAGGTGGTCCGCGACCGTTATGATAACTGCATCACCGTATGCAACATGGAAAATTTCGATCCCCTCGGCATTCATACAGGCGAGAGTATCGTCATCGCCCCTTCACAAACCTTAACCAATAGCGAATACCATAAACTACGCGCCTTAGCCATCAAAATTATACGTCACATCGGCATTGTGGGCGAGTGTAACGTACAATACGCTTTTGACCCCGAAAGTGAAGACTACCGTGTCATTGAGGTGAACGCCCGTCTCAGCAGGTCTTCTGCTCTGGCATCAAAAGCTACAGGTTATCCTTTGGCATTCGTCGCAGCAAAACTGGGCCTTGGCTACGGGCTTTTCGATTTGAAGAATTCCGTAACCAAAACGACTAGTGCCTTTTTCGAGCCAGCCCTCGACTATGTGGTGTGTAAAATTCCTCGTTGGGATCTCAGCAAGTTTCGTGGTGTAGATCGCGAACTGGGTTCCAGCATGAAGAGTGTGGGCGAGGTAATGGCTATTGGCCGAACTTTTGAAGAAGCCATTCAGAAGGGGCTCCGAATGATTGGCCAAGGGCTGCACGGCTTTGTAGGCAACCACGAACTGAAGATTGACAACGTGGACGCAGCTTTGAAAGCTCCCACAGACAAACGCATCTTAGTGGTAGAAAAGGCCTTGCACGAAGGCTATACTATCGAACAAATCCACGAACTCACCAAGATAGACAAGTGGTTCTTGCAGAAATTGCAAAACATCCTCACCACCTATATCGAATTGCAGCAACGTGGAGCCATACAGCATGTCGATACCGACCTCATGCGGAAAGCAAAAGTGCAAGGCTTCACCGACTTCCAGATAGCCCGTGCCGTAGGACTTGAGTCGCTGATTGACGCTGAGATTGCGACCAAACTGGTTAGAGAGTTGAGAAAACAAATGGGCATTCTCCCCTCGGTGAAGCAGATAGACACGTTGGCTGCTGAATATCCCGCACAGACGAACTATCTGTACCTCACCTACCAAGGCACAGGGTCCGTATGCAACGATTCTGGCTCCGCAAAAGGAACAGCCATTCATGACATAGCTTACGAAAACGACCGACGTTCCATCATCGTCTTAGGCTCAGGTGCTTACCGCATCGGTTCGAGCGTAGAGTTCGACTGGTGTGGAGTTCAAGCACTGAATACCATCAGAAAAAACGGGTACCGCTCTGTCATGATTAATTACAACCCTGAGACAGTCTCTACCGATTATGACATGTGCGACCGTCTCTACTTTGATGAACTCACTTTTGAACGAGTGATGGACATCATTGAGTTGGAGAACCCACACGGTGTTATTGTCGCAACAGGAGGACAGATTCCCAACAATTTGGCCCTGCGCCTCGACAGCGAACGAGTGCCCATCCTCGGCACTTCGGCCAAAAGCATAGACAATGCTGAAGACCGTGACAAATTCTCTGCTATGTGCGACCGTATAGGAGTGGCTCAACCCGCTTGGGCTGCTCTGACATCAATGGATGACATCAATCATTTTATCGAACAAGTAGGCTTCCCAGTGCTTGTACGCCCCTCTTACGTGCTTAGTGGCGCAGCCATGAACGTGTGCTCCAACCAAGAAGAATTGGAACGTTTCCTTCAGCTCGCTGCCAACATCAGCAAAAAGCACCCTGTGGTGGTAAGTAAATTTCATGAGCACAACAAGGAAATTGAAATGGACGCTGTGGCAAAAGATGGTGAGATTATTGCCTATGCCATCAGCGAGCACATTGAGTTTGCAGGTGTCCATTCGGGCGATGCAACCATTCAGTTTCCACCACAAAAAATCTACATCGAGACGATTCGTCAAATCAAGAAAGCTTCTAAGAAGATTGCCAAGGAACTGAACATCTCAGGTCCCTTCAACATCCAATTCCTTGCTGAACAGAACCACCTCAGAGTCATCGAATGTAACCTGCGCGCTTCACGTTCGTTCCCATTCGTGTCGAAAGTGCTGAAGTTGAACCTCATCGAACTGGCTACGAAGATCATGCTCGGTTTGCCCTTCGACCGTCCAGAGAAAAACCTCTTCGACCTCGACTATGTAGGCATCAAGGCCAGCCAGTTTTCGTTTAATCGCTTGCAGAAAGCCGACCCCGTACTTGGTGTGGATATGGCATCAACAGGTGAAGTGGGTTGCATTGGCGACGACACCGCATCGGCCCTGCTTTGCGCCATGCTTTCTGTGGGTCACAGGATTCCACAGAAAGGCATCCTGCTCTCTACAGGTCCTGGCAAACAGAAGGCCGACATGCTCAGGGCTGCACAACAACTTGTGGAGCATGGCTATCAGCTCTATGCCACGGGAGGCACATCACGCTATCTGGCTGATAATGGCATACCGAACACCTTGGTGTACTGGCCAAGCGAGGAGGGGCAACAACCTCAAGCACTCGACTTGTTGCACAACCACACGATTGACATGGTGGTCAACGTACCTAAGAACCTCTCTGTGGGTGAGTTGACCAATGGGTATAAGATTAGGCGCGCAGCCATCGACCTCAACATCCCCCTCATCACCAACTCCCGCTTGGCTTCAGCATTCATCGACGCATTCTGCACCAAGAGCCTTGATGACATCGAGATTAAGGCATGGAGCGAGTTTTGACCTATTGACAAAGAAAAAATAATCTCATGAGAATAGACATCATCACCGTATTGCCAGAAATGATTGAGCCTTTCATTCAAGAAAGCATTTTGGGTAGAGCACAGAAGAAAGGTCTTGCAGAAATACATGTACATAATCTGAGAGATTACACTACGGACAAACACCGTCGGGTGGATGACTACCCTTTTGGCGGAGCGGCAGGTATGCTCATACAATGCCAGCCCTTGGATGCTTGCATCACTGCTTTGAAGGCAGAACGCCATTACGACGAAATCATCTTTACAGCTCCTGACGGTGAGAAATTTGACCAACCCATGGCCAATGAACTTTCACTGCAAGAAAACATCATCATCATCTGCGGCCACTACAAGGGCATTGACTACCGCATCCGTGAGCACCTCATCACCCGCGAGGTCTCCATCGGAGACTACGTGCTCACAGGAGGAGAACTTGCAGCTGCAGTCATGGCCGATTCAATTGTACGAGTCATTCCTGGTGTCATTGGCGATGTGGAAAGTGCACTGAGCGATTCCTTTCAGGACAATCTCCTCGAACCGCCTGTCTATACTCGACCTGCAGCCTATCACCCCATCAGCAACCCTAATGAAACATGGGCTGTGCCCGACATTCTCCTCTCTGGTCACGAAGCAAAGATTAAGGAATGGGAATATGAAAAGGCCTTGGAAAGAACCAAGGCCTTGCGTCCAGATTTACTGAAAGACTAACTCCCTCTCAGGCCACCCTTTGTCGGGTGCCCATACGAGCTTCCACCACGTTGACCACATAGTCTCCCAACTTTTCGCATTCGTTAATAAGATCCATATACACCGTACCAACAGCGTAAGTGTATTTGTGGTTGTTCACATCATTGATGTTCTGCGATTTCAACTGCGAGCGGTAGTTGTTAATCTCATTCTCTATGTTGAACGACTTGTTCACATCGAAGCTTTCTTTTCGTCCACCCAACAACGCATTCATCTGCACCAATGCAGTGTCCGTAAGTTCCATCATCTGGTGTATGTGGTCATACTGCTGCTCATCGAAGTGATCAGTCTTGCCATTGAACTTGCGGTTGATGGTGCGAGCCATGTTGTAACAAGCATCACCAATACTTTCCAATTCGGATATTTCACGCAGCATAGCTCGTATTTTTGCCTTCGTATCGTCCGAAAGATGGGCATCGCCCACTTGATCGAGGTAGTTGGCAATCTCCAGTTCCATGCTATCTGAAATACCTTCATATTTCTCTATTCGAGAATAGAGTTTCGCAAATTCCTTTTCATCTTTCTCTGTCAGGAGCACCCTCACCATCGAGAACATGCGCTGCATACGCTCTGCAAACGCCTGAATTTCCTTCTGAGCCTCGAGGACGGAAAGTTCGGGGGTTTTCATGATGCCCGAAGTGATAAAGTGCAAACGGAAGTCTTCTTCTTCGTCCACCTTCTTTGGCTTGATAACCCAGCAAACGAATTTTTCTATATAAGGAATAAACCAAATCAGAATCATCGTATTCACCACATTAAAAGCCGTGTGGAAACCTGCCAACACAAAATTCAGCTTCGACGCATTGGCCAAGAACACAGAACTTTCCACAGAGTCTTTAGTCATGGACACATCATATCCTACCCATCCGCAAACCATATCGACAAATGGACGGAAGACAAATAACATCCACACCACGCCAAACACATTGAAGAACATGTGCGCTAAGGCAGCGCGACGTGCCTGTGTGTTGGCCGACATGGCAGCCAGGTTCGAAGTCACCGTCGTGCCTATATTTTCGCCCATCACTAAAGCGATACCCTGATAGATGGGCAGCGCACCGCTGGAGCAGAGCACCATCGTAATAGCCATCACCGCGGCAGAAGACTGCACGCAGAAGGTCATGATGCCACCCAGCAGCAAGAAAAGCAGCGTGGTAAGGAAAGAATCGGGCGAGAAGGACGAAAAGAAATTCAGCAGCGTTTCATTTTCACCCAGGTTCATCTCTGCGCCTGTTGTTCTGAGGGTGCCCAACCCGAGCAGCAAAAACGAAAGTCCAAAAAGAAAGTCACCAATATAGCGATGACGCTTCTGGTAAATAAGAATGATGCCTATTAAAAAAGCAGGGTAAATCATTGATGTGATATCAAACGATTTACCCTCTATCATACCCGCCGACATAATCCAAGCCGTAAGCGTAGTACCGATATTAGCACCCATAATGACTGAAATGGCTTGTGCCAGCGTCAGCAGACCTGCATTAACGAACGAAACGGTCATCACCGTGGTTGCTGTAGAGGACTGCACAGATGCTGTAACCAGCATACCTGTCAACAAACCAGTGAATCGATTGGTGGTCATGGCACCAAGCACATGCCGCAACTGCGGACCTGCCATCTTCTGAAGAGCTTCACTCATAGCTTTCATGCCAAACATGAGCAGCGCAAGCGAGCCCAGAAGTTTGAAGATAATCCAAATTGACATAACGAAATAATGTGGAGATAATAATTAGTAGTTGCAAAGATACAGCATTTTTTAGTTTGCCACACAAAAAACAAGAAGAAAGTTTGCCAAAAACTGAAAAAAACATTACCTTTGCCACATAATACTAATACTTAATACCTATTTATACAATTTTATACAATGAAGAAAATCTTTTCACTCTTCTTTTTGCTTGCAACCATGGCGATGGCAATGCCCACCTACGCTCAGAAAGCAAAGGGAACCTTCGAAGCAGGCGAAGGAACGTTCCTGCTTAATGGCAAGCCCTTCATCGTGAAGGCTGCAGAGATTCACTATCCTCGCATCCCCAAACCATATTGGGACCACCGAATCAAGATGTGCAAGGCACTGGGCATGAACACCGTGTGCATCTACATCTTCTGGAACATCCACGAGCAGCACGAGGGGCAGTTCGACTTCACAGGCCAGAACGATGTGGCTGAGTTCTGCCGCTTGGCCCAGAAAAACGGCATGTACGTCATCGTACGCCCAGGCCCATACGTGTGTGCCGAATGGGAAATGGGTGGACTGCCTTGGTGGTTGCTGAAAAAGAAGGACATCAAGCTGCGTGAGCGTGACCCTTATTTCATGGAGCGCGTGAAGATATTCGAGCAGAAGGTGGGCGAACAACTGGCAGGGCTGACCATTCAGAACGGTGGCCCCATCATCATGGTGCAGGTAGAGAATGAATATGGTTCGTATGGAGAGGACAAACCTTACGTAAGTGAGATTCGCGACTGTCTGCGTGGCATCTACGGCCAGGAGTTGGCACTCTTCCAGTGCGACTGGGCATCAAACTTTACCAAGAACGGTCTCGATGACCTTGTGTGGACAATGAATTTTGGCACTGGAGCCAACATCGACGACCAGTTCCGCCGTCTGAAGCAGTTGCGACCCAACACCCCGATGATGTGCTCAGAGTTCTGGAGCGGATGGTTCGATAAGTGGGGAGCACGCCATGAGACACGCCCCGCCAAAGATATGGTGGAAGGCATGGACGAAATGCTCTCAAAGGGTATCAGTTTCTCGCTCTACATGACACACGGAGGAACCTCATTCGGCCACTGGGCAGGAGCGAACTCTCCCGGTTTTGCACCAGATGTGACGAGTTATGACTATGATGCTCCCATTAACGAGTATGGTCAAACTACGCCCAAATATTTTGAACTTCGCAAGATGATGGAGAAATACAACGACGGTAAGGCTTTGCCCGCAGTGCCCAAGCCTGCAGCCCCCACCATCACGGTGCCGAAGTTTGAACTGAAGGAGTTCTCTTCTATATTCAATGGTTCAGATTCTGAACTCAAAACGCCTATTCGCAAGGATGGTGGCTTAATGACTTTCGAGGAGATGGACATGGGATGGGGTTCTATGCTCTACACAACCACAATGCCTGAGATTCCTGCACAGAGTGTCATCACAGCCGACTTTCACGACTTTGCGCAGGTGTTCATCAATGGCAAATACATCGGAAAGATTGACCGTGTAAAGAACGAGAAGAGCCTCACGCTGCCCCCTGTGAAGAAAGGCGACGAGTTGGAAATCCTTGTTGAAGCGATGGGGCGCATCAACTTTGGTCGCGCCATCAAAGACTTCAAAGGCATCGTGGGCGAAGTAGCCATCACAGCAGAAGTGGATGGCATCGAAACCACATGGAAACCACAAGGTTGGGTAAAATTCGGATTGCCCGACTCTTATGAGAAAGCCGCTGATGCTTTTGTCCACAACAATGATTATACTCAAGCCGAGAAAGAAGGACTGCGATTGGGCAAGAAGGTACAATGGAACGCTGATGGACTCGACCTTGTGAGCAAGCGTGGTTACTATCGCGGATTCTTTAATATTAATAAGGTGGGCGACACTTTCCTCAACTTTGAAACTTGGGGCAAGGGACAAGTCTATGTGAACGGTCATGCTCTTGGCCGCATCTGGAGCATTGGCCCTCAGCAGACGCTCTACTGTCCTGGCTGTTGGTTGAAGAAAGGGAAGAACGAAATCATCGTGCTTGATGTGGTTGGGCCGAAAGAGGCTGTTGTCTGGGGACAAGACAAGCCTGAACTGAACAAACTCCAGTTGGAGAAGTCGAACAAGCACAACAACATTGGCGACAAGCCTGACCTCAACAGTGCTACTCCTGCAGCCACGGGTGCTTTCAATGGTGGCAATGGCTGGCAGACCGTCAAATTTACAGCTCCCCAGAAGGGCCGTTACCTCGCCATCGAATGTCTCTCCACTCAGAAGGAGGGCGACCGCGTGGCCATTGCCGAACTTTACCTGCAAGGCACCGATGGCAAGCGCATCTCACGCGAACCTTGGACCACCAAGTATGCCAACAGCGAGGAGGAAAATGGCAACCACACAGGCGATAAAGTCTATGACCTGCAGGAATCCACTTACTGGCAAACAGAGAAGAGTGCATCCCTCCCCCACCTCATCGTCATCGACTTGGGTAGCCAGCAAACTGTTTCCGCACTCGAGTATCTGCCCCGCGCCGAACAAGGCGCTCCAGGCAGCGTGAAGAACTACAAGATTTACCTCTATTGATATCATCTGCACAACACACATGTTGCAATCGAGTAGGAGGTAAACGCTAAGGCGTTTACCTCCTACTTTCACGTTTACCGACCTCTCACACTACCGTACATGCGGTTCCCATTCAGGGATTCCATCCGCGGTATGACTCCAACAAGCAGGGATAACCCCGCCTTATTGGGCAAAAAGGCGGGGTTATTGGATGATAAGGCAGGGTTATTGACAGTGGCCATCAGCAAGGAGAGGGGCATCTTGTTCGCAGCAAGTATGGGGAAAAGCATGGAAAACAGCGATTCGTGCATGTGTTTTGACACCTGCGAGAGCAGCAAACGGATGCATTCTGCGCCTTTGCCAAGGTTGGGCATCTTAGGCGCGATGGGGGATGTGATATCGTAATTTATTGATTGATTGCATTTTAGATAGAGCATCATTAGGTGGAGCGTTTCAGTTTCAGTTGTTTCAGTTATATTTCGAGGGAGTGTTGTTCTTCCCTTTCTTTATATAATTTATTAATTATTAATTAGTTATAAGTATATAAAGAGGAGATTTTGAAGATGTCATACACTAAAAAAACTAACTGAAACTGAAACAACTGAAACGCTTCGTCCGCTTGAAAGCCACCTCTGCACCAATTGAACTATTTATCCCAACTTTGCCCCCGCTAAACAATTTTACATGATTTTCCGGGTGATTTTGCATTATATAATGGTCTGAAAGCCCCTGTTTCCGTGGTCATGAGTCTGTGATTCCGTTTTGTAGTACACAGAAGTTTCGCGGAAAAGCTGTACCTTTGCACCCGCGATGCA
>ODAI010641834.1_pt1 | contig 24328 bp, 20 predicted proteins | sample 1539321 | NCBI WGS metagenome assembly ODAI01 (sample SAMN02144231, study PRJEB22623) | gut metagenome | biome: sheep rumen | host: Ovis aries | place: New Zealand | reverse complement strand
TGGGATATGCTGATCATAAGAAAGCCCGTCTGAAAGGTTTTCTATAAAAATCACTTTTCGTTAAGTGAGTTGCGCAAAAGCTCAGATCCGGACTTTTTATGATCTGCATATCCCGCCGGGGTTATGAGGGTATTAAGCGATTGCCCTGATGTCTTTTGCTTTTTGGTTGACGCAGTTGAGTGATACATGCTAGAATAAATTTTGTATGCGGCTTTGTATTGTTTCTGGGGCTGTATACAGGCGATGCTCCGGTGAAGTGCGGACGCTTCCGGAGAAAGGGCTTAGGCGGCTGTCCTGAAAGGAAATGACAGACATATCGGCACAGACCGGGCAGCTATGGCAGTACGGAGAAAATAGAGTGAATCCTGCGGTTGAAAAGGTGAAAATAATGCTCGGGGTATCCGAGATAGAAAAGAATGACGGGAGTCTCCTGCTTGGTTCCAAGGAAAAGGGGATCATATGCAGGATGAGCCTTGAAGAGGAGAACTGTGTATTTATAAATGTGCGGACTCCCAAAAGGGAGGTATCATATTATCCCGTCAATTCGACCATACCCGAGACTATAGGGACGATCCATAATATGATAAAGTCGGAGCCCTCGGCTGCTGCTGAGGCCTGGTATGAAAATGAGCTTAAAAAGCTGCAGGGAAAGCCCGCGGCTGCGGAGAAAAAGGCTCCTGCTCAGGGAAGAAAGCCCAGGAGGAGAAGAGGAAATGATCCGGCCGGTAAAGCGGCCGAATCGGAATGAACTGAAGTTCATTCCCAAGCGCACGAACCGATTCGATATTTGCTTCGCAAATGTCGAATAAGCTTGCTAGTAAATCGGCGCAAATGGAAATGATCCGGTCTTAAAGGCAGGCCGGTTCTTTTTTATATCTTCAAGGGGATCATTACCGACAAAACTGGAAGAAGATTTTGGATAGGCTATGCTTTACAGGATAAGTAACGGAACGGTTGAGCTTTCCGGCAACACGATACTTAACAGAGCGGATTTTGAGATAAAAAACAAAAACGAGAAGATAGCGGTCGTAGGAAGAAACGGCTCCGGGAAGACTACTCTCTTAAGGCTCATAGCAGGGGAGCTTGAGACCGTAAGCGAGGACGGGGTCCGTTCCTTTATCGCAAAGACCGGCAATCCCACGATAGGATATCTTAAGCAGGTGTCCTTTGAGGACAGCGAAAGGACTCTCGATGAGGAGATAAGACTGATATTCAGAAGGCTCCTGTCCATGAAGGAGAGGCTTTCGGAGCTTGTGGCCCTTATGGAGAGGGATACGGACGAGAGGCTTGTATCCGAGTACACACAGCTGGAAGAGGAGTTTAAGGAGCTTGGCGGGTATTACTACGAAAAGGAATACGATTCGATGCTTAAGAGCTTCGGCTTTTCGCCCGCGGACAGGCAGAAGAAGCTGTCGGAGTTTTCGGGAGGACAGCGAACAAAGCTGGCCTTTATAAAGCTGCTGCTCTCAAAGCCGGATATACTTCTGCTGGATGAGCCAACCAACCACCTGGATATAGATACCATCGAGTGGCTTGAGGGATACCTTCAGAATTATCCGAAGGCTCTTGTAATAGTTTCCCATGACAGGATGTTCCTTGATAAGATCGTATCGGCGGTATATGAGATAGAAAATCACCGCCTGAAACGGTATAAGGGTAATTATACCGATTTTGCGAGGCAGAAGAGGGAAAATTACGAGAGACAGCTTAAGGAGTACAACGCTCAGGCTAAGGAGATCGAAAGGCTTAATTCCATTGCCGAAAGGTTTATGGGAAAGCCCACCAAGGTGAGCATGGCAAGGTCGAAGCTTAAGGCTGTCGAACACATGGAGGTGATCGAGGCGCCTGAGAAGGAGGATACCCGTTCCTTTAATGCTCTTTTTGAACCGGGACTTACCCCGGGAAAGGACATACTGTTCGTAAACGCCCTTTCCACCGGTTATGATAAGGTACTCTCCACCGTGACCTTTGATGTGAAGCGTGGGGACAGGCTGGGGGTGATCGGCGGAAACGGACTGGGAAAATCCACCCTCATAAAGACCATCGTCGGGGTGATCCCTCCGATCTCGGGCTCGGTGCGCTTCGGAACCAACGTACAGACGGGCTACTTTGACCAGCAGATGGCGCAGTATACCTCTGACAAGAGCGTGATAGACGATTTCTGGGACGAGTTTCCGACCCTTACCGAAACGGAGATAAGGAACGCGCTGGGAGGCTTCCTCTTCAGAGGCGATGATGTATTTAAGGATGTATCGATGCTGTCGGGAGGCGAGAAGGTAAGGCTTGCTCTCTGCAAGATCTTTATGAAAAGGCCTAACTTTCTGGTGCTGGATGAGCCTACCAACCATATGGACATAGCAGGGAAGGAAGCTCTGGAGGACATGATAAATGCTTATGAAGGCACCGTGCTCTACGTTTCCCATGACAGATATTTTATGAAAAAGACTGCCACAAGGCTTCTTCTGATAGAAAAGGACCTGGTAAAACTTTATCCCTTCGGTTACGAGCAGTACGTTACGGAGCAGGAGAGGCTTAAGGCTCTTTCTGGAAAGGAAGGACAGGCAGGAGAAATAAAGCCCTCTCTTTCCGGGAATGTCATCTATTCTGGAAGCGAGGAGGAAAAAGGACCAAAGGACTCTCCCGATAAGGACGTCCTGGTAAAAAAAGCCCAGGTCTCCTATGAGGAGGGCAAGGCCGCCTCCAGAAAAGAAAAAAAGCTCAAAAGGCTTGAGGAAAGGATAGAAGAGCTTGAGGAGCAGATCGAAGCAAAGAAGTCGGAATATAGAAGGCCTGAATATGCCACCGATTTTGTGAAGCTTTCCGATATCCAGAAGGAGATAGACAGCCTTGAGGAGGAACTGCTTTCGGTCATGGAGGAATGGGAGCAGACCGGAGGAGAGTAAAATGAGTATAAAAAGGGTATAAAAGGAGCAGTGTCATATGAGGGACAGGCTGACAAGATCCGATATACAGAAAATGCAGGAGGAGATCGAATACAGGAGGGTGACCCTTCGTGAAAAGCTGATCGCCGACGTGAAGGAGGCAAGGGCACACGGGGATCTTTCCGAGAACTTTGAGTATCACGCCGCAAAGAGGGAAAAGAACCGTAACGACAGCCGGATAAGGTATCTTGAGAAAATGATAAAGACCGCCCGGGTCATCGATGATTCCTCAAAGGAGGATGAGGTGGGCATCAACAATACGGTGACCGTGTATTTTGAGGACGAGAAGGCTGTTGAAACGTACAGGCTGGTCACTACCGTAAGGACTGATTCCGTGAACGGACTCATAAGCATCGAATCGCCTCTCGGAAAGGCCATTCTCGGAAAGAAGGCGGGCGAGCGGGTATATGTGAATATAAACGGGGATGCGGGCTATTATGTGGTGATAAAGGAGATCGATAAGACCACGGATGATTCAATGGACAGGATAAACCAGTATTAGGGAAAAGCTGGTTAATGCGTTTTGCGCGGGTGCGGGATCATAAAGGTATGAAGGTACACATAACGGATGATTTTGATCTTAAGAAAATACAGGACAGCGGTCAGTGCTTCAGGGTAAGGGAGACGGGAAACGGTATATGGCGTTTCATCCATCTTGACAGGATCCTCTATATAAGCAGGACCGGGGAGAGCGAATATGAGGTGAGCGCCGGGGAGGATGAATGGAGAGAGATCTGGCAGCCCTACTTTGACCTTGACAGAAGCTACGAGAGCATCAGGCAGGCGATCCCGGAGGAGGATGCCTTCCTGAAAAGGGCCTCGGAATACGGGAAGGGCATAAGGATACTTAAGCAGGACCCCTGGGAGATGCTTGTTACCTTTATCATTTCACAGAGGAAGAACATCCCGGCCATCTCAAAAAGTGTGGAGCTTCTGTGTGAAAGGTTCGGAAGAAGAGCCGATACGGAGGAGGAGCTTTTTTTCTTCCCGGACAGCGAGGAGATGAGCGGGGCGGATGAAGAGGCCCTGAGAGAATGTAAGCTTGGCTACAGGGCTCCGTATGTACTGGACGCTGTAAACAAGGTAAGAAGCGGAGAGATAGATTTATGTAAACTAAATGAGTACGACGACCGTAAGCTTTTTGAAGCCCTTAAGACAATAAACGGGGTAGGGGATAAGGTCGCAAACTGCATCTGCCTCTTCGCATACGGCAGGACGGCCCTTGTTCCTGTTGATACCTGGATTGCAAGGGTCATTGAAACAGAGTATAATGGACAAAGTCCCTTTGACCGTTACGGAGGGGCTGGTGGTATCCTTCAGCAGTGGGCCTTTTATTATGCGAGGGAGACCGGATAGGCGCGAAGTGAGCTTTATAGCTGAGCACACGGGCTTAAGGCGGATCGTTGCGGGAGGAGAAAAGGATGAGAGAGAGGCCGAAGGAGCTAGAGGTTTACAGGCATTTTAAAGGAAAATACTATCAGGTCATAGCAGTGGCAAGGCATACGGAATATGATGAGGAGCTTGTGATATACCGTCCGCTGTTTGAGCAGGGAGAGGTGTACGCAAGACCTCTTTCCTCCTTCCTGAGCGAGGTCGATAAGAACGCTTACCCTAACGCAAGGCAGAAATACAGATTTACGCTTGCCTCCGGGGAAAACCACGGCTCCGGCAGGAAAAGGGATACGAAACAGGACGTGGAGGCCGGGGACAGCACAGGCACTGCAGACGGCACGGACACTGCGGTCACTGCAGACCGTGAAGGCACCGGGGCCTTTGCAAATAAGACCGGTGAGGAGGAAGGCTTCTTTTATGACGATTATGAGGACGGCGGTGTTCTGGATCCCGACCTCGAGGCCTTCCTGGATGAGCGCTCCTTTGAAAAGAAGCTTGATATCCTTATGTTCATGCGCAAAAAGATCACGGATGAGATGCTCAATACCATAGCCGTTGCCCTGGATCTGAGGCTCAACGGTGATAATCCGGAGGACCGCTATATGGAGATACTGGATTATTTAAGGACTAAAAAGAAATATGAAAGCGACAGGTTGAGATAGATGAAGCTGTTATCAGTGGCGATTCCCTGCTACAATTCGCAGGAATATATGAGAAAGGCGATCGAATGCCTCCTTCCCGGAGGGGAGGATGTTGAGATCATCATAGTAGACGACGGGTCACGGGATGACACCGGAAGGATCGCGGATGAATATGCCATGAGATATCCGTCCGTGGTAAAGGCCGTGCATCAGGAAAACGGAGGACACGGTGAGGCCGTCAATACCGGCCTGAGAAATGCCACGGGGACCTTTTTCAAGGTGCTCGATTCCGACGACTGGTTTAAGGAGGAGGCCTATCTTTCGGTGCTTGACAGGCTTAAGGAGCTTGTCAGCGTTGGAAGCGTGGTCGATATGTTCGTCTGCAATTTTGTATATGAGAAGGAGGGGAAAAAGCACAAGAAGGTCATGACCTACCGCAGTGCCTTCCCCGAGGGAGTGGTCTTTACCTGGGACGACGTCAGGGTATTCAAGCCGGGTCAGTATATCCTCATGCATTCGGTAATATACAGGACAAGGCTTCTTAAGGACTGCGGACTCAGGCTTCCGGCGCATACCTTCTACGTGGATAATATTTTCGTTTTTGAACCCCTTACCCATGTCAGGACCATGTATTACATGAATGTCAACCTCTACAGGTACTACATCGGAAGGGAAGACCAGTCGGTGAACGAATCCATCATGATAAGCAGGGTTGACCAGCAGATAAGGGTCACCAGGCTGATGATCGATTATATGGCCGCGCAGCATTCTCTCAAAAGGAAGCAGGAGAGGTACATGCTCAGCTATCTGAGCATTATGATGACGATTTCATCCATACTTCTTATCAGGGAGGGCTCGGAGGAGTCCCTTAATAAAAAGAAGGAGCTGTGGAAATATCTCAAGGACAGGGATCAGAAGGATTACATAAGACTGAGGTTCAGCCTGTTCGGGACAAACATGAATCTGCCCGGAAAGGGCGGAAGAAAGATATCCGTCATGGAATACAAGATAGCCCGGCGTTTTGTCGGCTTTAATTAATAAGACAGGTTCTGAACAGCCTGTATCAGGAGGTGCCACATGGAAGAGAACAGACAGCTTATGCTTGGAAACAAGGCTGTTGCGAGAGGATTGTACGAGGCCGGGGTATGCTTTGTGTCTAGCTATCCGGGGACCCCGAGTACGGAGATAACAGAGGAAGCGGTAAAATACGATGAGATATACTGCGAGTGGGCTCCCAATGAGAAGGCTGCCATGGAGGCCGCCTTTGGCGCGGCTTTGTCGGGAAGGCGTTCCTTCTGCGCCCAGAAGCATGTAGGCTTAAACGTTGCGGCCGACCCTCTCTTTACGATGTCCTACACAGGGGTCAATGCCGGTCTTGTGATAGGTGTCGCGGACGATGCGGGCATGCATTCCTCACAGAACGAACAGGACAGCAGGCACTATGCCATTGCGGCAAAGGTCCCGCTGCTGGAGCCCTCGGACTCAGAGGAGGCCCTTGAGTTTACAAAAAAGGCCTATGAGCTTTCCGAGGAATATGATACTCCGGTCATCATAAAGATGTGCACCAGAGTTTCACATTCCCAGTCTGTTGTGACCACGGGCCCCAGGGAAGAGGTCGATAAGCCCTATGAGAAAAATATAGCCAAATACGTCATGATGCCGGGAAACGCAAAAAAACGCCATCCCATAGTCGAGGAGAGGACCCGGAGGCTTAAGGAGCTTTCGGAGGACTGCGAGTTCAACAGGGTAGAGTACTCGGGAACGGACATCGGTATCATTACCTCCTCCACATCCTATCAGTATATAAAGGAGGTATTCGGAGATTCCGTAAGCGTGCTTAAGCTGGGTCTTCTGTATCCCCTTCCGGACAGGCTGATAAGGGAGTTTGCGGGACGGGTGAAGGAGCTGTATGTCGTGGAGGAGCTCGATCCCATCATAGAGGAGCATGTAAAGTCTCTCGGAATAAAGGTTTCCGGGAAGGATATCCTCCCCCTTACCGATGAGTTTTCCCAGGGCCTTATCGCAAAAGCCTTCGGAAAGGGCGAAAAGGAAAGCTATGCGCTTTCGGAGGAGATACCCGCAAGGCCTCCGGTCATGTGCGCGGGCTGTCCGCACAGGGGACTTTTCTTTGTGCTTAAAAAGCTCGGCTGTACCGTTCTCGGAGACATAGGCTGCTATACCCTTGGCGCCGTGCCGCCGCTTTCCGCGATGGAAATGACCCTGTGCATGGGAGCCTCCATCGGAGCGCTTCACGGCTTTAATAAAATGAGGGGCGAAGAAAGCTGCAATAAGACCGTTGCGGTGATAGGGGATTCCACCTTCATGCATTCGGGCATGACGGGGCTTGCAAACGTCGCCTATAACGAGTCGGATTCCACGGTGATAATCCTTGATAATTCCATAACCGGAATGACAGGACACCAGCAGAACCCCACCACCGGGTATAATATAAAGGGAGACCCCGCGGGAAAGATCGATCTTTCCGCCCTCTGTCACGCATTGGGCATAGAGAGGGTAAGGGTGGTAGATCCCTATGAGCTTGACGAATGCGAGCAGGTAATAAAGGAGGAGCTTTCCGTAAAGGCTCCGTCTGTCATAATATCAAGGCGCCCCTGCGCTCTGCTCAAATATGTTAAGCATAATCCTCCGCTCTGTGTAAACAGCGATAAGTGCGTGGGCTGCAGGTCATGTATGCGCATAGGCTGTCCCGCCATATCCTTTAAGAACGGAAAGGCAGTCATAGATACGACTCTCTGCGTGGGCTGCGGAGTCTGTGAGCAGCTCTGCAGATTCGGCGCACTTGGAAGCAAGGAGGCGGAATAGATATGGAAACGAAGAATATAATGATCGTTGGCGTAGGCGGGCAGGGGTCGCTCCTTGCCAGCAAGCTTTTAGGGCATCTGCTTCTTTCGCAGGGCTATGACGTAAAGGTTTCAGAGGTTCACGGAATGTCACAGAGGGGCGGAAGCGTAGTGACCTATGTACGTTACGGAGACAGGGTGTTTTCTCCGGTGATCGACAGGGGAGAGGCGGATTATATCGTGTCCTTCGAGCTTTTGGAGGCGGCCAGGTGGCTTCCCTGGCTTAAAAAGGACGGGATCATCGTAACGAATACACAGCAGATCGATCCTATGCCCGTAATTACGGGAGCCATGGATTATCCCGCAGAGCTTGCGGAAAAGCTAGGCGCCACGGGAGCCAGGATCGATGCTTTTGACTGTCTCAGCCTTGCGGAGCAGGCTGGGAGCGTAAAGGCTGTCAATATAGTGCTTTTAGGCAGGCTTTCAGGGTACTTTGACATACCTGAGGAAAAATGGATGGCTTCGCTTAAGGCGAATGTTCCCCCGAAGTTCCTGGAATTGAATGAAAGAGCTTTTCACATGGGGAGGAAAGCAGGACAATAAATCTCAAACGTTTGTTAAGGAAGGAAGTAAAGGATGGAAAGGTATTATCAGGAGGAAATCGAGTGCGCCTCGAGGGAGAGGATCAGGGAGATCCAGGACGAAAAGCTTGTGAAGCAGGTCAGACGCGTCTGGGAAAATGTTCCCTATTACCGTAAGAAAATGGAGGAAAAGGGGATCACGCCGGAGGATATAAGGAGCTGTGACGACCTTTCGAAGCTCCCGTTTCTTTCAAAGGCGGATCTGAGGGATTCTTATCCCTACGGGCTTTTAGGAGCCCCCCTTGAGGACTGCGTAAGGATCCAGTCGACCTCAGGGACCACGGGGAAAAGGGTGGTGGCATTTTATACGCAGCATGATATCGACCTGTGGGAGGATTGCTGCGCAAGAGCGATCATGGCAGCAGGCGGAACGAGAGAGGATGTCGTTCAGGTGTCCTACGGGTACGGGCTCTTCACGGGAGGGCCGGGCTTAAACGGCGGCTCGCACAAGGTCGGCTGTCTTACCATCCCTACCAGCTCCGGAAATACCGACCGACAGATAATGTTTATCATGGATCTTTCCGCCACGATCCTGTGCTGTACTCCAAGCTACGCAGCCTATCTTGGGGAGCGTATGAAGGAGATGGGGCTTACGCCTGAGGATATCCCCTTAAAGGCAGGCATCTTCGGGGCAGAGGCCTGGAGCGAGGAAATGAGGCAGGATATCCAGAGAACTCTGGGAATAAAGGCCTACGACATCTACGGCCTTACGGAGCTCTCGGGACCGGGAGTGGCCTTTGAGTGCTCGGCACAGCAGGGCATGCATATAAACGAGGATCATTTCATTGCCGAGATCATCGATCCCGACACCGGGGAGGTGCTCCCGGACGGAGAACAGGGAGAGCTTGTCTTTACCGCAATAGACAAGGAAGCCTTTCCGATGCTCCGCTACAGGACCAGGGATATATGCACCTTAAACCGTGAGCAATGCTCCTGCGGCAGGACTCTTGTCCGCATGGCAAAGCCTAAGGGAAGGAGCGATGACATGCTCATTATCCGCGGAGTCAACGTATTCCCCAGCCAGATCGAGACCGTTCTCCTTAAGCAGGGCTATGCCACGACCTATCAGATCGTTGTTGACCGCGTAAATAATACTGATACCTTTGACGTTCAGGTAGAGATGACGCCTGAGATGTTTACGGATAATGTCGGTGAGATATCCGAGAGACAGAAGAAGCTTGCGGACGGGCTTAAGTCGATGCTGGGAATAAAGGCCAAGGTGTCGCTGCTTGCTCCCAGATCCATCCAGAGGAGTGAGGGCAAGGCCGTACGTGTGATAGACAGGCGTAAGATCTGAGGGCAGATCGGCACGAACTGAAGTTCGCGCCTAAGAGCACGATCTGTGAACAGATCGGTGCAGAAGGGAGGAAGTACATGAGCGTAAAACAGATTTCTGTGTTTCTGGAAAACAAAGCCGGATCACTTCAGAGAATGACGGGAGTCCTTGCAGAGGCGGGGATAGACATGAGAGCGCTGACGGTGGCCGAGGCAAGGGACTTCGGAGTTGCAAGGATAGTTGTAGATGATACCTTTAAGGCTATGAATGCTCTTAAGGAAGCGAGTTTCCTGGCAAACCTCACCCCGGTACTTGGAGTGCTGGTGCCCGATGAGCCGGGAGGGCTTGACAAGCTTATCAGGATATTCTCCGAGGCGCAGATAAATATCGAGTATATGTATGCCTTTATGGGAGGAAAGGATTCGAAGCATGCCTGCATGATAATAAGAGTGCAGGATACCGAGGCGGGTGAGCAGAGGCTTTCCGGAAAGGGCCTGAGGCTCCTTACTCAGGAGCAGCTGGCAGAGCTTGTGGGACATTGACACAGTATACTTATGACAGCCCCGATCATAGTTCAGGAAATATTTGAGATAATCAGGGAAATGACCAGGTCAGGATGTGTATGAATCAGCTTACTATCGGTATACTCGCTCATGTTGACGCGGGAAAGACTACCCTGTCAGAGGCTTTGCTGTATCAGAGCGGAATGATCCGTCAGCCCGGCAGAGTGGATCATAAGGATGCCTTCCTGGATACGGACATGCTGGAAAAGGAGCGGGGGATCACCATCTTTTCCAAGCAGGCTTTGATAGACCATAATAATATAAGACTGAACCTTCTGGACACGCCGGGTCACGTAGATTTTTCCGCTGAAATGGAAAGGACCCTGCGTGTTCTTGATATTGCGGTCCTTGTGGTAAGCGGAGCCGATGGGATACAGCCGCATACCAGGACACTGTTTTCTCTCTTCGAAAGGGTAAGGCTTCCGGTTTTTGTCTTTATAAATAAGATGGATCTGGGGGGTGAGAGAGGGGAGCTCTTAAAGGAGCTAAACACCGGTCTGGGAAGGGGCTTTGTCGATCTTACCGACGGCACGGATGACGAGGCTGTGATGGAGGAGCTTGCGGTCCTTGATGACAGTCTTCTTGAGCGCTTCCTCGAGACCGGAGAGGGCGTATCGGTCCCTGAGATAAGAGGTCTCATCGGAAGACGCAGGCTTTTTCCCTGCTTTTTCGGTTCGGCCTTAAGGGGGGAGGGCGTGGAGAGCCTCCTTAACGGGCTTGAGCTCTATGCGCCGCCGTTATCTTATAAGGACGGGTTTGCCGCAAGGGTATACAAGATAACCCGGGATGAAAGGCAGAACAGGCTTACCCATATGAAGCTTACCGGGGGAGAGCTCAGTGTAAGGAGCATACTTGAGCCCTACGGTGAGAAGATCGATCAGATAAGGATTTACAACGGAAGCAGATATGAGACCGTTCAGAAGGCCGGCGCCGGTTCCGTAATTGCGGTAACAGGCCTTGGCAAAAGCAGGGCGGGAGATGTGCTCGGGCTTGAGGAGGAACCCTATGAGCCCAGTCTTACCCCTGTATTAAATTACAGCGTTATCTGTCCTCCCGGGATGTCACCTTCAGAAATGCTATCAAGGCTTAGTATCCTTGAGGAGGAGGACCCGAGCCTTCATGTCCTGTGGGATGAGGAGAAGCGCGAGATCCGTGTAAGCCTCATGGGCGAGGTCCAGCTTGAGATCATAAAAAAGCTCATGAAGGAGCGCTTCGATACCGGGATCGATTTTAAGGAAGGAAGCATCATCTACCGTGAGACGATACTGAATACGGTGGAGGGAGTAGGTCATTTTGAGCCCTTAAGGCATTACGCGGAGGTTCATCTCCTGCTTGAGCCTCTTGAAAGGGGAAGCGGAGTGGTGATAGAAAATGCCGCACAGACGGACACGCTTCCGGCAAACTACCAGAACCTTGTGCTCACTCATCTTAATGAAAGAACCTTCCGCGGGGTACTCACCGGCTCGGAGATCACGGACATAAGGATAACTCTTTTAAGCGGCAGGGCCCATCTTAAGCATACGGAGGGGGGAGACTTCAGACAGGCCACCTACAGGGCGGTAAGACAGGGCCTTATGCAGGCTGCCTCCGTGCTTCTGGAGCCCTGGTATGATTTTCTGCTGACAGTTCCCTCAGAGGCCGCCGGCAGGGCACTTTCGGACCTTGACAGGCTGCAGGCCGTTTTCAGGCTTGAAGAAAACGGGGAAGGCGTAAGCATAATAAAGGGCAGTGCCCCCGCAAAAAGCTGTATGAATTATGCCGGGGAGGTGAGGAAGTACACCGGAGGAAGGGGCTCTGTGGAACTGAGGTATGCCGGCTACAGGGAATGCAGGAATGAGGCTGAGGTCATAGAGAGCATGCACTATGATCCGCTCAGTGATCTGAGGAACAGTCCGGATTCCGTGTTCTGTGAGCACGGTGCGGGGGTGATAGTCCCATGGTATCAGGTCTTTGACAGGATGCACCTTCCCTCCGTGCTTTCGCAGGGAGCAGGCATAAGGAGCGTGGAAAGGAGAGGCGCTTCAGGGAAAGCAAAAACAAGACAGGCTCTTTCCGTCGAGGAGATAGATAAGATCATAGAACAGACCTATTATTCGAACCGGAGAGCCGGGAAAAAGGCACCTGCCAGGAGAGACCCGGAGTATGAGCTTAAGAAGGCATATAAGGCCGCAAAGGGCACCGGTCAAAAGCCGGGCTTCATCCTTGTGGACGGCTATAACGTGATCTTTGCCTGGGAAGAGCTTTCGGCCCTTGCAAGGATAAACATAGACAGCGCAAGGGACAGGCTGATCGATATCCTCAGCAACTACCGGGGGCTTAAGGGCTGCGAGCTCATGGTGGTCTTTGATGCCTATAATACGGAGGGACAGGAGAGCGAAGCTTTAGAGGCGGGAAACATCCATGTGGTGTATACCGCAGAGGCCCAGACCGCTGACGGCTATATTGAGAAATTCACCCGAAGCCATGCTAAGGAGTACAGCGTGACGGTAGTCACCTCGGACAGCACGGAGCAGGTGATTGCGGCCGGTGCGGGTTCTTCGATCATTTCCTCCCGGGATTTTAAAAGAGAGGTGACTGAGCTCAGCATAGAAGCCTCTCAAGCCTATCTTAAGGACAGGGAGGGGAGCGTCAACCGCCTTGAGGATGCCTTAAGGGACATAGATGTGTGACTTATGGTTTCTGTCTGACCGGACAGCCCCTTCAGGCTGCCCTTCTTTCGGCCTTGCGTTCCTTGATGCTGATAAGGAGATTTTTGTATTCCTCACGGAAGCATACCGGATACATCACAAGAGAAAGCACCAGCGCACCTGCCACGTCAAAGACCGAGTGCTGCTTTAAAAACAGGGTGGACAGGCAGATACCGGTACATATGATGAGGGACAGGATCTTGATCCCTCTGTTGTTTTTAAGCCTTTTATTGAAGACGATGCACAAATGCGCACCGATGGAATTATATACATGGATGCTCGGAAAGATATTGGTGGGAGTATCCGTCAGATATATAAAGGAAAGAAGCCTTGTAAACACATTATCCCTTTCAAAGACCGCGGGACGCAGATCATGCCCGTTCGGGAAAAGAGTGGATATCACCAGGAACAGAGTCATGCCCACGACCATAAAGGTGAAGCTTTTGAAAAAGGTGCTGCGGTCCGTAAACACACAGTAGGCAATGGAGCCTATCATGTAAACGAACCAGAAATAATAGAATATGATAAAGTATTCACAGAAGGGGATAAGGTCGTCTACCGCCATATGTATCACGTAATAATGCCTGGTTACGTGCTTTTCAAGCCAGATAAACCAGGGCAGATAAAAGGCCGCATAAAGCGGGATCAGAAGCAGCTGTCTGTTTTCTTTTAATGACTTAATAAAGCGATCCATATCAAAAACCCCAAATCCATACTCCACCGCACAAGCCTTAAACAGAAGCCGGATAAGCCGGTCCTGTCTTTCGCATCACCTTATCATAAATAAACAGGAAGTAATTGTCAATCAGAAATTGAGGGCCGGCAGTTCCATCATGACCCGTGAATGGTGACGTTTGGTTACTATCACAGCCCAAAGGCTGTGAATAGTAACAACGTTTGAAAACAGACCGGAAAAATTTGTGGCAGCCGTATCGTATTTGTGGTAGACTATACGCAGTTTGTAATGATGTCTTATGTGTTGTGATCAGGAGGTTTTGTATGTATTCATTAGATGAAGTCAGGGCGGTTGACCCCGAGGTTTGTGAAGCGATAAAGAAGGAAATGGACAGGCAGAACAGCCATATAGAGCTGATCGCCTCTGAAAACTGGGTCAGCAAGGCGGTCATGGCCGCGATGGGAAGTCCGCTTACGAATAAATATGCAGAGGGTTATCCCGGCAAGCGCTATTACGGTGGATGCGAATGCGTTGATATAGTAGAGGAGCTTGCCCGGGAGAGGGCTAAGAAGCTTTTCGGCTGCGATTACGCAAACGTCCAGCCTCACTCCGGGGCACAGGCGAATATGGCGGTGTTCTTTGCAATGCTTAAGCCGGGCGACACCTTCATGGGAATGAACCTTGATCACGGCGGGCACCTTTCCCACGGTTCACCGGTGAACATGTCCGGAAAGTATTTCAACTGTGTTCACTACGGTGTGAACGACGAGGGCTTTATCGATTACGACGAGGTAAGGCGCATAGCCCTTGAGTGCAGGCCTAAAATGATACTGGCAGGCGCCAGCGCCTACGCAAGAAGGATAGATTTCAAGCGCTTCAGGGAGATCTGCGATGAGGTGGGAGCTTACTTAATGGTGGATATTGCTCATATAGCGGGGCTGGTGGCCACGGGCTATCATGACAGTCCCTTCCCTTATGCCGATGTGGTCACCACTACCACGCATAAGACCTTAAGGGGTCCGAGGGGCGGAATGATACTCTGTAATCAGGAGGCTGCCGATAAATTCAATTTCAACAAGGCCATCTTCCCGGGTATCCAGGGAGGTCCCTTAATGCATGTGATAGCCGCAAAGGCCGTATGCTTTAAGGAGGCTCTTTCCCCGGAATTCAAGGAATACGGCAAGAATATCATCGATAACGCACAGGCTCTGGCCAAAGGCCTTCTTTCAAGGGGACTGTCCATAGTATCCGGCGGGACGGACAATCATCTGATGCTGCTTGACTTAAGGCCCCAGGGGCTTACCGGCAAGGAGATCGAAAAGCTTCTTGACGAGGCTCATATCACGGCCAATAAGAATACCGTTCCCAATGATCCTCAGAAGCCCTTTGTCACAAGCGGCATAAGGCTCGGGACCCCTGCCGTGACCTCAAGAGGTCTTAATACTGCGGATATGGACAGGATCGCGGAGGCGATCTCCTTCGTGGTAAAGGAGGGAGAGGACGGAGTTTCAAAGGCGAGGGCAATCGTCTCCGAGCTCACCGCAAGGTATCCTCTGGTGCAGTAAGCCTTGCCGGATAAAGCCATACCTGTAATTCAGGTAAAGAATCTGAAAAAGACCTATTATATCGGGGAGACCGGCATCAGGGCGCTTAATGGTGTGGATTTCACAATGTACAGGGGAGAGTTCTGCGCAATAGTGGGGACCTCGGGCTCCGGGAAATCCACTCTTCTTAATATGCTTGCGGGGCTTGAAAAGCCCTCCGCGGGTCAGGTGGTGATAGCGGGGAAGCATCTCGAGAAAATGACCGAATCAGAGCTCGTTACCTTCAGAAGGGAGCATGTGGGCTTTATTTTTCAGTCCTTTAATCTTATGCCCACCTTGAATGCCGTAGAAAACGTCGCCCTTCCCCTTACCTTCAGGGGAATGGCGAAGGCGAAAAGAGAAAGGCTTGCAAGGGGGGCTTTAAGGCTTGTGGGGCTTCAGAAATACATGCTCCACAGGCCGACGCAGATGTCCGGCGGACAGCAGCAGCGCGTGGGCGTGGCAAGGGCTCTGGTATTAAAGCCGGAGATCATCTTTGCGGATGAGCCTACGGGAAATCTCGATTCAGCCACCTCCGAGGAGGTCATGGGGCTTATGCAGCTCATTGTAAAAGAGCATCAGATGACGCTTATAATGGTCACTCACGATAACCATCTTGCAACCTATGCTGACAGGGTGTTCCGCATAATTGACGGAAAGATCGTAAGCATAGAGGAAAACAAAAAGGTTGAAACGGAGGCTTTGGAGGTTCAGGACAAGGAATCGATCCGGTCGGAGGAGCAGACCGGCGCAGCCGGGGAGAGTACGGCAAAGGGGAAAATATCAGATGCGGGAGGAGACCTGCCATGAATTCATGCGGGCGATTCGTCAGGAGAATTGCTCTTATCGGGACAGTTATTCTGTCAGTCTGTTTTTGTGCGGCTTTTACGGCAGTAGAGGCATATGCGGTCCAGGCAGCCCAGACAGTCTTTGACGCTTCCTCAACAAGCTCAACTGATTCGTCAACGGGAACGTCATCCACTCAGACGATGACCATCACTGAGATATACGAGGAGACCACAAGCTCAGACTCGGGCTCGGGCTCTACCAATTACTCGGGGGTATATTCGACCTCGGAGTATATAAAGCCGGGCAATTACTGGGCCACGCCGGTCTGCCGCTACGGCGAGCCGGTCATAGTGGCGCTTCCCATAGTCAATATGACTCCGTGGAATGTCACTCAGGTCGTGGTAACGCCAATAATCAGCGGAAAGGCCGCCGACTGGCCCTTTGAGATAAACGCCTCGGGCTATACCATCTCCTTTGACGTTTTGGTGGGTTCAAATGCCCAGCCTGACATAAACGAAAGGACACAGTACCTGTACTGGACCTTTATGACCAGGGAGGATGTGCTCAACGGTTATTATCCCATATCCTTCCAGGTGCTTTATCTTGACGATGTATGCAATCAGGGCTCATGCACGATCTCGACCTATGTGGAGTGCATAGGCAAGCCGGATGCCGGCAATAAAAATACGGATGAGAAGATGGCTGTTTCCACTCCGAGGATAATAGTCACAGGCTTTGAGACAAGTCCGTCGGAGGTATACGCGGGGAATGACTTTGATCTTATAATACATCTTAAGAACACCTCACAGGATACCGAGGTCTCCAATGTGGAGGTCGATCTTACCGCCACGGTGGAGGGCAAGGACAACGAATCGAGCTACTCGGCCTTTCTGCCCACCTCCGGTTCCAACACGGCCTATTTCAGCAGCATTCCCGAGGGCGGAAGCGCGGATATAAGGATGACCTTCAACGCAAAGGCTGATCTGGCACAGAAGCCTTATGTGATGAAGCTCGACATGAAATATGAGGACAAGAAGAATAATCCCTATACCGGAGAGGCCAGCGTTTCGATACCCGTAATGCAGGATTCCCGGTATGAGATAAGCTCTATAGATATGACTCCCGCCTCCATTACCATAGGAGGGCAGGCAAACGCCATGTTTTCGGTGTACAATACCGGAAAGACCAAGCTGTATAATGTCAAGGCTCTTTTTAAGGGAGAAAGCATCACGAACGGGGATGCCTTCATAGGAAACCTTGATTCCGGCGCCACCGGCAATATCGATACCATGCTCACCGGCGTCAATCCCACCACGGATGACGGCACCATTACAGTGACCGTTTCATATGAAAATGAGCGCGGACAGGTATTCAGTGAGGATTTTTATACAACGCTTTATGTAAATCCTCCCATGACGGAGGATATGGGAATGATGGGAATGGAAGGGGATATAAGCCTTGAGGCGGAGTCCCCGGGCTTTTCCGCGGCCGCGCTTCCTCTGTGGATAAAGATAGCCGTTCCCGCGGCTGTCCTTCTGATACTTATCGGGCTTGTGGGCGCCATCATCTCCCGCAGGCGAAAGAAAAAAAGGCAGAAGGAGCTGGAAACCGATTACCTTGATGACTAGGCCTTCGGAGGGTGTTCCTTCCGGGCTGTCACATTATTTCCTGACAGGATATTTGCAATGAGATTTTCGGATATGCTCTCCATGAGCGTCAGCAGTCTCTTCAAAAGAAAAATGCGTACCATCATGACCGTCATGGGCGTTGTAATAGGAACTGCGTCCATAGTCGTGATGGTATCCCTGGGACTGGGGTTAAAGAAGTTCACTCTGGAAAATGTCCAGCAGTGGGGAAGCCTTACGCAGGTCTCGGTCTATGCCGGAGGTTCGGACGGCTACGGGGGCCAGACAGGCACTGTTACAGATACCTCCACTCTTCTTTCTGACCAGACTATTGAGTCGGTAGCAAGGCTTGAGCACGTTGTGTCCGTGGAGCCTGAGCTTGAGGTGAGTGTAATACTCAGACAGGGGATATATGAGGCTAACACCAATATAACAGGGACCACGGAAAAAAACCTTGAGCACATGAAGATCCCCCTTGAAAGCGGGACGCTGCCCGGGGATTCGGGGACCGTGCAGCTATTGTACGGGAACATGGTCCCGGTCCAGTTTGTAAACAGCAAGACGAATCAGGGCTATTGGGATACAAACGCGCTTCCCGATGTTGATCTGTCTGAACCGTTGTTCGTAATCTACGATACGTCGACATATATGAACAGCAAAAGCGGCGGCTCCCAGACGGGTTCGGAGTTCTCAGGCTCCTCGGGCGGAGACGGTACCACCGTAAGCCAGCAGAAGGTCGCAAAAAAATATCTGACGGAGTCCGCGGGGCTTATAGCGGGAGGGGTGGATACCTATGCTTCATATTCCTGGAGCGTGTATACAGGCATCGATTCATTAAAGAGCCAGCTTAAAACGGTTTTCAGGAAGTCGCCCATTCCCGGCCAGCCCACCATGAAAAATGGCAAGGCCTATCCGGATATCTATTATTCCAGGCTTGTGGTGAATGTAGATGATATGGAAAATGTTGAGGCGGTCTCGGAGAGCATAAAGGGGCTGGGATACGTTACCAGCTCGGATTCCGAATGGATACAGTCGGAGCTTGAGCAGTCCGACTCCATTCAGACGATGCTTGGCGGGATAGGTGCGGTATCACTGTTAGTGGCCGCGATCGGAATAGCCAATACCATGATGATGTCGATCTACGAAAGGACGAAGGAGATCGGGGTATATAAGGTCCTGGGCTGCGCGATGTCAAATATCCGCTCGATGTTCCTTATAGAGGCCGCCTTCATCGGACTTATGGGAGGGATCGCCGGAACAGGCTTAAGCTATCTGGTGTCGTTTATCATAAACAAGGCCTCGGAAGAGGGAGGCGGTATCGTACAGGGCGTTTCGAGCTCGGGGATATCCTATATCCCGCCGTGGCTTTCACTGTCCTCCATAGTCTTCGCAACCGGTGTCGGTGTGCTTTCGGGGCTGATGCCCGCGCTGAGGGCAATGAGATTAAGTCCGCTTGCGGCTATACGAAATGAATGAGGTAACGGGTGGTTTTCAGTAGTCTGCTGTTTTTATTCTGGTTCATGCCGCTTTTTTTTGCGGTCTATTATATTACTCCGAAAAGGGCGAAGAACGCTGTGCTTTTTGCGGGGAGCATTGTTTTTTACGGATGGGGCGAGCCGAAATATCTTATCCTGATCCTTGTCTCTGTCCTGTTTAATTATCTCGCGGGGCTCCTTATAAATGCGCTTTACGGACGTACCGCCCTAAGGCGTGCTGTTTTTTCGCTTTCCGTTGCCTTTAACACAGGAGTACTGTTTTTCTTTAAATATATTAATTTTTTCATTATCAATATCAACAGGCTTGCGGGGACCTCGATCACGCAGGCGGATGTGACTCTGCCTCTGGGGATCAGCTTCTACACCTTTCAGATCATGTCATACATCATCGATCTGTACAGAGAAAGGGTAGCCGTGGAAAGGTCCTTTCTGAGGCTCGGGACCTATATAGTAATGTTCCCGCAGCTTATTGCGGGACCGATAGTTGTGTATTCGGAGGTGAACGAGGGCCTTTTGGGGAGGAGGATAATCCCCGGTGATGCCGAAGAGGGGCTTAAGCTTTTTGTTGTCGGGCTTGCCTCCAAGGTCATGATAGCCAACAATGTGGGCAGGCTCTGGAACGAGATCGGAGAGATCGGCTTTTCCAATATATCGACGGCTCTTGCCTGGCTGGGCGCAATAGCCTTTACCCTTCAGATATATTTTGACTTTAACGGCTATTCCCTGATGGCTGTGGGCCTTGGAAGAATGTTGGGCTTTTGCTTTCCCCGAAATTTCAACTATCCGTATATCTCGGGCTCTGTTACCGAGTTCTGGAGGCGCTGGCACATTACCTTAAGCAGCTGGTTCAGGGATTATCTTTATATACCGCTCGGAGGGAACAGAAGAGGCAGGCTCAGAACTTATGTAAACCTCTTCATCGTCTGGTTCGTTACAGGGTTCTGGCATGGGGCGGACTGGAATTTTATCCTCTGGGGGATATACTTTTTTATCCTCATCCTGCTTGAAAGGATATTCCTTCTGCGATTTCTTGAAAAGCACGGTATTTTCAGCCATGTATACACGATGCTTGCAGTGATCGTAAGCTGGGTGATATTTGCCGTCACCGATCTTAAGGAGCTGGGGGTATATCTCGGAAGGATGTTCCTGCCCCGGACGGGCAGCGACGCATTGTATTATCTGGGAAACTATGGATTTATAATATTACTGGGCTGCGTTTTATCTACTCCTGCGGCAAAGGGGCTTTACGGGAGGGTAAAGGACGGCCTCTGCGGGACTGTAATCAGTGCGGTACTGTTTTTTCTGTGCGTAGCTTATCTTGCCGACGCAAGCTTCAATCCGTTCCTGTATTTCAGGTTCTGACAAAGGCCCCGCAGGCTTTGTCGGCGGACATATCGGCACAGGGAGGGGATCTTGGCGGGATTTATCAGAAAATATCCGGTGACGGTTTTTTTTGCGGTAATAATAAGCGCTTTTCTCATCGGCTATCTTGTCAAACCGGATACGGAGTTTTCGGAGCTTGAAAACCGTTATCTTACAAAGAGGCCTTCCGTTACCCTGAAGGGCGTATCGGACGGAAGCTTTATGGAGACCTTTGAAACCTACACCGCTGAGCAGCTTCCGTTCAGGAATGCCTTTATCCGGCTTAAGGCGGCGGCGGAAAGGGTTATGCTTAAAAAGGAAAATAACGGTATCGTCTGCGGAAGGGACGGACAGCTTTTTGAGAAGCTGCTTGCGTATAACAAAAACCTTCAGCGAAACGAGGATATCATAGCCTCCTTTATCAATGACTCTGACAGAAGGGTGTTCCTGGGAATAATTCCCAATTCCTTTGAAATACAGAAGGACAGGCTTCCGCGCGGGCTTACCATGATGTCTGAGAAGGAGGCCATAGACGGGTTTTATGAAAGGCTTTCCGAAAGCAAATATTGTAAGACCGTAAACATATATGATGAGCTTGATGCTCACAGGGATGAGAGGATATATTATTTTACGGATCATCACTGGACGACCCGGGGAGCCTATTACGGATATTTAAGTCTGTGCAGGGCTCTTGACCTTGAGCCGGTGGAGCTTGAGAGCCTTCCGGAGGACGCCGTCAAGAGGGCTCAGGGCTTTTACGGGACCTATTACGCAAAATACAAGGGTATCGGGATAAGCCCGGACGAGATAACCTGGTATGATACACCGGAACTGAGTTATGTAAACCAAAGCGGCAGCGAGCCCGTGTATCACGACGGCTTATATGATATCAATAAGCTTTCCGGGTATGATAAGTACGCGATGTTCATGTACGGAAATCCGGGAATAGCTGTCGCGGAGCTTGAAAAAAAGGAGCACGGAAGGGAACTCATCCTGCTTAAGGACTCATATTCCAATTGCCTTATTCCGTTTTTCACCTATAATTATGACAGGATCACGGTCATAGATCTTAGGTATTTCGGAGGTAAGCTTTCGGAGGTCCTTGAGAAAAGCGGGGAGGCCGATCTGCTGCTTCTGTATAATTTTTCGCATTTGAACGAAGATTCTAATTTTTATAAGCTGCGCTCGTGACCAGATATCATCAGCTTAAGCTGCCGCATGTTATAAACGACTCGGCAAAGGCTTTACGGGCTTAGGACGGATTGGCGCGGTAATCAGTATAGATAAGCAGGTACCGGATTTGAGCAGAGGGAACGCAAAAAAGAGAAGGGAGCCGGAGAATACCCGAAGCGGGGTGACCGGAGACGTCAGGGTAAAGAGGGCCGGAGATCCCGGTGCCGATGACCGGGACGACAGATATCAGAGCGATGAGTATTTCTTTGATGAGGAGGATACCCCCGGGGAGGATTCTCTTTACAAGCCTGCTCCTCCCTTGAAAAATAAGCCCGGAACAGGGAAGATAAAGGTAGAGAAGATCAGACGGGACGACAAGGGACATTTCCTTGTCGGGGGCCCGATAAGGATGCCCGAGGAAAATCTGTACTATAACAGAAACGGCTACATTCCCCAGGAAAACATTAATTATGCCGTAAGGGACCAGGCGGAGGAAAGCATCCTTCCAAGGCGGGAGAAGACCGGAGAGGGACTGTTTTCAAAGGCGCCGGATTTCGGGGAAGCGGATGGGAGCGAGGAAGCCCCGGAGGAGTCCGGGGGCGCAGATTTCATAGAGGCTTATCCCGGCAGTGTATATTATCCGAAGGAAATTACCGGGAAGGAGCCCTCCGGTGCCGGCTGTTCCGGGGACGAAACACAGACCGGGTATGATTATGAGGATGACAGCGGGGAGACGGCAGCTCCTGCAGGCCTTACTAAGCAGGAGGGGCCCGGGTCCGCTGCTGACCCGGAGGGTGAAAGGGAAGCCTTCGCTGACTCACAGGAAGAGGAAGATGATACTTTTGACGGATATAACGGAGACAGCTGGGTGACTAAGTTTGTTCCGCCTCCGGCGGAGGAACCGAAAAAAGGAAAAAATACAACCGTAAGAACGGTCCTTGCCGCCTGCCTTTCAGCAGCAGGCCTTGTGCTTGCCATAGGAGCGGGCTGTCTGGTCGCGCTTCTGGATCTTGATAAAACGGGAGCCGATCTTCTGAGTGCTCTCAGAGGCACCTATATTTCGGAGCTTTCAGAGGAGTATAAGGCTGAGCTAAGGCTTGCTGACAAGGAGGAGGAAGCTCTCTCCGAGGATGTTACGGACAGTGAGCAGCCTGCGGAGGAGGCTGAAGCTGAAGAGCAGGAGCCTTCCGGGGATGATGCTTATGAAGAGGCTGAGGCCGGGCTTGCGGACAATATGGAGATATCCGGGATAAGTGCGGTAGTGGATGCAGGAAGCGGAGATGAGATAGTGATCGCAGGAAAAGGGACAGTATCCGGAAACGAGACGTTAGCTGTCGCTGAGAGTGCTGATCCCAATGCCGGCTATCCCTCAGAATACACGGAGGTGGATTACGGGTACTTCCTGGACGCGCTGTTTGTGGGCGACTCAAGGCTTCAGGGCTTTGGAATGTATGCTGACCTGCCTGCCACCTATTACTGCGTGACCAGCTTTTCCGTTTATAAATATGATACCATGAAGGTAGTCCAGACAGATGCCGGAAAGGTCCCGATATTCGATGCCCTTCCCTATGATATGTTTACCAAGATCTATATAAAGGTCGGATTGAACGAGATGGGCGGGAACGAGGAGCTGTTCTTTGAAAGGTATGCCGAGCTGATCGCAAGGCTCCGTGAATATGAGCCGAGGGCGATAGTTTATGTCCACGCCATACTTCCGGTAACAAACGCAAAGTCAGCATCGGACAAGTATCATAATAATCCGGCGATCCTTGAAAGGAATGAAAAGCTTAAGGCCTTTGCGGCCGAGCAGAAAGCATATTATATCGATGTGAGCCCGGCCATTGCATTAGAGGACGGAAGCCTTCCGCCGGAGGCTACTTCGGACGGAATCCATCTGAAGGCATCGTATATGGAGCCCTGGAAGGAATATCTGAGGACCCATGCGATCGCGGTTCAGAACTGATATTTACGGGTATATGTAAGCGTGTGAGAGGAGAGGAGAGGAAAATGAAAGGGAAGATTTACAGGACGATTCTGGTATTGATGCTTTCGGGGGCTGTTCTTACGGCCTGCGGAAAGGATAAGGCCGCACCCGGGGGCAGTGAGAATGCCTCGGAGAACGCAGCGGAGAGTGAGAGCGGCGGCAAAGCGGCGCAGGATGCCGCTGAACCGGATATTCAGACCATCGCGCAGCAGCTTAAGGATCAAATAACCTACCAGGATGAGCTTTCGGAGGTGGATCTTGACACCGCTTCGATGTTCATGAGCCTTCAGGATGTCGCGATAGAGGAGGCGGTCTTCTACGAGAGCTCTGGTGCGACGGCAGAGGAGATAGCGGTCCTTAAATGCGCCTCGCCGGAGGATGCGGGAAAGGCTGAGGTGGCCCTTAAGACGAGGGTCGAGGAGCAGAAGGAGGCCTTTGAGGACTATGTGCCGGAGGAGCTTAACAAGCTGTCAGAGGCTGTGATAGTTGTAAAAGGCAGGGTCGCCGTCCTGAGTATAAGCAGCGATCCCGGTAAGGCAAAGGAGATCCTTGAAAATATCTGAAAATTCAGACAGTATAAAAATAAAATTCAATAAATTTAAAAATATTTTCAAAAAAGTATTGACAACTTAAATATATGTGATTATAATACAGACATAAACAAGAGAGAGACAAAAAAGCAGAACTGCTGAAGAGG